>Ga0209337_1000338_pt1 | contig 37245 bp, 52 predicted proteins | sample LinPmetageLP53_FD_184044 | JGI IMG/M metagenome (GOLD analysis project Ga0209337, IMG submission 184044) | Marine viral communities from the Pacific Ocean - LP-53 (SPAdes) (version 2) | ecosystem: Environmental > Aquatic > Marine > Oceanic | place: Pacific Ocean | collected 2010-02-08
TGCTTACTGTTTGGGGTTTAAAGTAAAAGTCCAATTCTGGTACTACTGTTAAACTTGCTCCGCTTCCTAAAAATATATCTGTGTTTTCTACTGCCATGCTAATCTCTCCTTTCCTATTACAAAACTTACTAAGGGAGTGTTAATGCGAATCTTTTTGCTTCTATGTTTAATTTATATCCGAATAATCGTTTGGCTCGGTCATTACTTTCACTTCTAGAACCTACAAAGATTTGATTGAATTTACTTCCATCACTTGCAGTATGTCCTGTGCGACCTCGCTCAAGTGCATGACGGGCAATCAAGTATAAAGCCCTTAGCCTATCACGGCCAAAATTGGCATCTGTGCCAGCCCTTTCATCGTGAATTGTTCTAATATGCATAGTAAATGAGTATGTTTCATTTCTAACATCAAATTGAGTTGTTGGGTATTCTAAGTTTTGACTGTCCTCAAAGAAGATAATTACATCCTTTGATGATAAATCATATCTCATTCCTTTTCCTTTTTCTAATGTTCTAACATCAACAAAATTAGGAGTAGCAGTATGAGAAGAACTAATTGTTCCTGCTGATTGTAAAGTTGAAGCAGATGATGACCAATTGCTAGAAACTAAATCAATAAGTAGGCTAACTTCATCCATATTACTTCACCAGATTATTTATTTTATTTGCTATTTGTTGTTCGATATGTTTGATAGTTTTCTCTTCTGCGTTTTTGATTACTTCTTCATCGCTAAAAGATACGTCTATTCCTAATATCTGAGATAGTTCTTTTGTTGCTAACTGTCTTTCCTTTTCAATAGATAGCAGTTCTTTGAATACCTTAAGAGGTTTCATTGAGTTCTTCTCCTAATTCTTTTATCAGCGGGTTTATTTCTTCTTCTTGCTACCCTTTGAGTATTGTCTAGTATGCTTTGAGTTTTTAATCCTAACTTATTTTTATTTCCTTTGCCTTCTATTTTTGGAAGGATTCTTAGTTTATCTCTAACTTTTTGGCTTAATGATTTTTTAGGTTTTTGTTGCGGTTGTTGTGCTGTTTGTTGAGTATCGGGTTTGATGTTTTCTTGTGGAATTGGTTTGACTACTCTTCTTACTCTAGGTTTAGGTTTATTTTTTGCCGCCATTCTTTGTCTCATTTCTTCATTAGTCATTGTTCTTCCTGTTGTTTTAGGAGATGGAACTGTTTGGTTTCTTTCTCGTTTTCTTTGTTGAACTCCTTCAAACAGTCGCATAGCCTCTTCTGTTTTATCTTTTTTAGTAGGTAATGAAACCTTTTTAGTAGGTAATGGAACATTCTGATTAGATTTAGGTAATGGAACATTCTGATTAGGTTGCTGTGGCTTTGGTTGTGGTTGTGGTTGTGGTTGATTAACTCTTGGTTTTTGAGTTAATTTTTTGTTTTGAAGCACATTTGAAAACTTATTTCTTTTTTTGTCTACTTTTCTTTTTTTTGCTTCTTGAATAGCAGAAGTCAAATCCATCCTATCCTTTGTAGATAGAGGCATATTGTTCCCTGCTTCCTTCATTCTTATTATTTTTTGTCGTTGTTCTGGAGTTAAAGGTAAATCAATCATTGAAGGAACGGTTGGTTTTTTATTCTTTGTTGTTTCTACTCGTCTTTTTCTTTCTTCCTCAGTCATTGTTTTTCCTGTTGGTTTAGGAGATGGGACTTTCTGTCCTGTTAAATCGCCCATTAATGCATCTAACTCTTCATTACTCATCTGCTTTAATAAAACATATGTTTCTGCATAACTTTCTGCTTTTAATATTTCATCTAAATACATTTCTAATCACCCTAAGAAATAAACTAAGTCGCCTTTACCCGACAGTATATCCATCGCTTCCTTTCGCAGTATATCATACTTTTCCTTCAAAGATATGTTTCCACCAGTTTCAGCGATTAAGATAGTTTGGTCGTCATGTCGTATAATTTCAGAAGCAACAAGTTTTGTTGCCGCTTCATGAATAGCCGCAGGAACTCGACCATCTCCTGCAATATATGAAACAATAATAGAATTCTGAGTATGATAAGGATAATCCTGCAAAAAGAATATTTTACCTTCTTCTCCAATAGTCCAGAAAGAACCTAATCTTCTAACATCTTGTTTAGCAGAGAAAGAAGTAAGAGTACATACCGTAGGAATAGATTCAGTAGTAGTAAATAAAACAGTATCGCTCATAGAACCAGTAGTAGTATGACTTAACACAACAGTAGTTGAATTAGTAATAGAACTTATTGTTGCAGATGAATTAATATTTGTCCCTGCAACTGCCATTCCTACAACTAATTTACTAGAATCCTGAACTGTTAAATTTGTTGTAGTTCCTGATGCTGAACAAGTTTGTTGAGTTTTTACTTTAATAATACAATCAGAACCATCTTCACCTGCTAATAGTGAAGAAATAAATACTTCTTTTCCATTCTCAGTATTCTTTTGTGCATAGAAGAAATCTGAAATGTTTCTAGCACTCACTATTAATTCCTTAGCCGCAGAAGCACCAGTAAATTGTGCAGTTTTAGAAGGATATTGCTCATTAACTAAAGAAACTAATTCGTTAGCCGTAGTCTTTTCCCCAAAGGAAGTATTAAATTCTGTAACTGCTAAGGTTCCAGTATCTTCTGAAATCATTTCAAAAGAAGTGCCGCTATTTGGTAATTCTAATACTATTGAATAGATGTCTCTGTAATTATCAAGTAATTCTATCTTTGCTTGAGCAGATGCTAATTCAAGATAACTACTTCCCTGCCATACTTGAAGAGAAACAATCTTTCTTACTTTCATTTGAGAAAGTTGTAAATATCCAACATAGCCACCATAGTATGCTTTTGCTGGATGTCTGATGAATTCAAAGTTATGATATTCATGTTGAGTAATTATTGGTCGGAAGGAACGCTTTACTTTGTCGTCTATGATTCCCTCTACCCGCTTAATGATAGAACCGACCTGCGCTTGAGAGGGGTTAGTAGAACCAGAAAATGCCGAAACTTGAAGCAAATCAGAAACTGCTCCCTTATCTGTGTAAAAACCATTACCACTTGAATAGTCTACATTAATTGTTGTATAATCACTTGGCGAGCGAACTGTTCCCATTTAATCACCTTCATAGAGTATCTAGTATTTCTTCTACATCTTCCAATGCATCTATAAAATCTTCAATTTCTGTTGTTTGTTCTATATTCAAACTAGTATCTTTTTGTTCTAATACTTTATCGTAGTTGAAAGTTATTTTAACATCAACGTATAAATTACCAATTATGTTATTCATGTCGAAAACTACTGAAGTATCTGTTATTTCTTGTGATTTTGCTCTCGTTCCTCTTTTATCATCAGGACTGGAAGTTCTTTTTGCAGTTCCAGATAAAAAACTAGGTTGCCAATCAAATTGAACTGGTTTCCCTTCTTTTTTAAGTTCATCAAAAATACCTTTAAATAAATTTTCTCCATCTGTAAATACTTTATCAATGCCAGTTTCAGTAGTAAATGGTTGTCTCTCTTTTAATCTTTTACTAAACTCATTAGTACCAAAAGTCTTTGTAATGAACTTATCTAATTGTTCTTTCTTTAGTTGAATAATGTCTCCTATTCCAGCATTAGTTTCTTCAGGTTCCCAAAAAGCATTTTTACCGATATTTAATTTTTCTTCCACGCCTTTAGTAATTTTAATAGGTAATAAAGCAAGATACCTAAAAAATAATTGGAATTGTTCATTAGACACAGAAACATCCGTTGGTGCATCACCAAAGAGATTAGACCCTACTGTTGTTTTAATAACAGGAATGGCCTCTAAAGTTATACCGCTAACTATTGAAGGATTATTTAAAATAGGTTCAAGATATTCTATAATAATTCTATCATTGTCTTTTATTGTTTCTAAAACTATTTCGGTGGTTAATAGCCTAAATTCTTTAGTATATATCATCTCTCTTATCTTTTTATCTTTAGTATCGAATTGTTTTATTTTCTTTTTATATTCATCAATACTTTGGAGTTTTAAACCCTTTATTACTTTTTTATTTTTTCTAGAAGAACTTTTAGATTGAGTAAAAATACCTTCTGCTAACAATAGGCTTTTTTTAGTAGTTTCCTGCCAGTCAGAAAACTCTTTTTTTGTTTTAAATATTAGAGAATCTTCTTCTCTAAATTGTACTACAACTTTGTCTTTCTTATCTTCGACTTTAAGCCTTAATCCACCATCGGCTAGTCTTGTTGTAATTGTAGCACCTTTATTGATAAATATTGCATACTTATTCTCTTTTAAATCTAAATTCAGTAGTTGTTCTTTTAAAGGAGGAAGGCCAGTATCGGCTATCTTCGATGAAGATAAGTTGCGCTGTTTTATATTACCATAATCACTAATAGAGTAAGTTTTTTCATTTTTTCCGACAGTAACATAAGGTATTTCCATTATATCTAGTTCTTTTGGACTTTCACCAGAACTTTTTAATGCTATCTGTCTTTGAAGAAGTGGGTCATCTATTAAATCCTGTAATGTTTTAGTCTCTACTAATTTAATTACTTCCTTAATGAAACCCATATCAGCAGAACTTTTACCCTTGCTCATTCTATTGAAAATTTGAAAGATACTTCCAGTTTCTTTAGTTGGAATTAATTTAAAAGCATCCATAATCTTAGTATCTTCTAAATATTTTTCTACTACATTTCTTAACCAAGTTTTAACTTCTTCGTTAGAGGCTGTTTTTTTTGCTTCATCGAAGCGACTTTCTAAATCATCAATATTAAGTTGTCCTTTTATTAAGGACTTAATACTTTCTATAATTCTTTTTGAGTCATCCTCGTCTAAAAACCGAGTATTTCCATCCCAAAGAAAATTACTTTGTTTAGCAATAATCATCTCACATCAACCATTTAGCCCAAGCCGCACCTTTTTGAATTGCAGAACCTAATCCTAATCCGCTTTGTGGCGGTTCATAACTTGTTTGGCCTGTTTGTGGGTCAATCCAATATGGTCGGCCATAACCGTCTTGACCCGATGGGGGAACAGGATAACCTGAACCATTGCCTACTGCGCCCTGCATTTGCTGATATTGCTGAGTTTGTCCAGTTAATCCAGCGATAGCCATACCTGCTGTCGGAGCCGCCGCACCACCTGAGAAGCCTTGAGATTCTAGGTACTGCTGTTTTGCCATCTTTCTTTGATTAACTATTTCTGTGTTGATTGCTGAATCTAATAGGTTCTTTAAGTCTAAGTCAATATTTGCTTGAGTAATTCTTTCAAACTCTCTCATACTATCAGAATCAATTTTCATTCTGTTAGTAGTAGAGTCATGAACAAATGCTAACTTTCCTAGCATCTGACTCATTACTCTTTCCAATACATCTTCCATTAGTGTTTCTAATGATTTAAAGAATTGTTCCCCATGATATTGAAAGAACTCTTCAACGTGGTTTTCTTGCAAAGATAACAGATTGTTTACTGTTTTAAAATTTGCTTCACCTTGCTGTTGAACTGCTCCCATTAATGTTCCATTACTTGTTCCAAATACTCCCATATTTATTCCTCCTTTTGATTAACTAAAAAGTCTAATTTTAAAGTAATAGCCTTTAGTTCCGTTGTTAGCCGCAATACTTCGGCCTCCTTCGACTCATCTTCTGATAGCGTGGGTGGCTTTATAATATATCCGACTGACGAGAGGGCGATAATATCTTCATTAGATAAAGCATAAATTGGCCCACTTTTCATTAATTGAGGCATTTTAGGCTTAGGAATAAATCTTTTGAAATCTAATCCATGTTCATCTGCTAATATTTCTTGTTGTAGCATTTCTAATTGTTTATGATAAGCGGCGTGTTTAGGACAATAAGTTCCTCTTAATGGTCTTCCACGTTCTACTCTATCTAAAGGAATAGGTGGTCGCAAATAATCTCCTGCTTCCCAAACATGATGCATTCCACATACTACGCATCTTTCTTTAAGATTAAATTTATATCCATATTTAATGAATAGTATTTTCTTTTTCTCTGGAACTAATACCTTATGTAGTTCCTTTAGTTTCTTTTTAGGTTTGAAATTATCAAACTTATATTCTTCTATTACCCCACTTGCTCTTGCCTGTTGTAATTTAGGCAAAAATCTATTTGGTACGTTCTGACCAACCATATTACCGACTGGTGTTCCATTTGTTCCTACTTGCTGTATAATGTTGTTCTGATACATAATAATCAATAATCCTTTATCATTGTAAACACACCTTGATAAACTGCTTCGGGTTCTGATTTAGCCGATACAATATATTTGTGTGTTGGAATTCCTACATCATTTAACTTTTGCATTCCATATTTAAATGGTTCAAAGATAGGATGCTTTTCAATAGGTAAATCACTTTTATGTTTATCTCCCCATATATCATACTTATTAGCCCAAATAGAAACTGCTAATGGATAATCAGATTCCTTCTTCTTTTTACCAGTAGGCCATCTTTCACTAACAATTGTATCTACTAAAAACTTCCATGCTACTTGATGGTCTAAATTACCACCTTTATCTAAATGTCTATGGTCGATTAAAAAAATAATATATTTTACTTTTCTAGTTTGCATATCTTTAGCCCATTCTTTCCAGTATATTGCTTCTCCACCAATATCAGAAGTTTTTAAAGTATTCATTTCACCATCTAATTTAATTGATTTTCTAGTGGCTCTATGACGACCAACAGTTCTTTTCTGTATTGCTGGTACTTCACCCCTAGTTCTTAATTGATGATGTAAAGTAGTTTTACCTACCATTGTTGCACCATAGATACCAAAGTTAATAGCATGAATTTTCTTATAAAAACCAATTACTGCTTCTGTAACAACAACTGCAAATCCTGCTAGTAATGACATATAATAACCTCAATGCCATAATGATTTCAAATAACTAATTAAAGAACCCATGATATTGATGTCAAAGACACCCATGATATTCCCAATCAGAAATGCTGATAATGTTGCACAACTGCCCCAAAAAACCAATCTCATCTTAACAAAGAACATATCCGCAGAATGCGCTCTTGATTGATTATAAGCGTAATCAGAATCGCTAAATCCCAACCAATCACTAACTACCATTTAATCACCTATTGCAATTGAGTCAAGAAATCAGAAGAAACTACGTTTTCTGTTTCATATGTCTGTGCAATAGGAGGCATTCCAGTATAAGGTGAAAGATTGTATGATTTAGCAGTATCTTGAAGTTTCTTTCGTTGTTCTTCATCTCTTGCCATCCTAGCCCAGTAAGCAGTAATCTTACGGTCTAATAGCCAAAGTTCAATCTTATCATTTAATGATAGGTCAAATAGTGCTTTCATACACATTATCATTCCAACGGTCATAAGACCAAATAAGACTCCATGAGCAATTGGTGGATAAGGGAATGCTGAACCATATTCTGCATAAAAGAATACGTTAGCACCACTTACTGTTCCAACAAAAAGAATAGTCATAACTAATCGAGTATCTTGATTCAATGCTGGCATTATATCACCTCAAGCGAATTCAACAGAAACTTCTGCTGTTGAAGAACTGGTTTCTGCAATTTCTAAAAAGATTCCATTTCTACATAATACGCCATGCATATCATATTCAAAATTATAATGCCCTGTTACTGAATGAGTAATTCTAGCGACCTCTGTTCCAGAATTATCTTGCCCATCGAACACTTTAACTGTTACTGCTGCATTACCTACAATAATTAAATTAGCATGAATGCTAATTAATATTGTTTGACCAGTATTAACAATTGCGCTTGAACCTAAAACTCCACTTGAACGACATACTTGATTTGCCATAACATCACCTTCACTTTGAGCAGAGTGCCAACCCTACTTAATACTTGGGTTTCAATCTTCACTTAAAGCAGATTTCTTCGTTGTTTTTGAAGGTTTCTTAGCCTTTGGCTTAGGTTTAGCCTTTGGTAATTCTTTCTTTGGTAGAAGTAAATCACACAAATCTTCTGCTGAACCTAATTCTTTACCTAGTTCTTCAAAACCAATCTTTAATAATTTCTCATTAAGTAGTAGAATACCTTCTCTATCAGATTCTTCAAATGTAAACATTAAGTTCCCATCTGATAAACCAACGATAGCACGACTAAGAGGGATAGAAGCGGAATCATTCTGAGTAATCTCAGTCATCCGTTCTAGTCCGTTAATGGTACACCTACTGCCTAAGCGACTGTTTTCAGTCAATTTGACAGAAACCATTTAATCACCTCAAAGTTGTCCGTGAACTCTAATAGTTACTGGAGTACCGTCTAAAGAAGCGTTAGTATTTGCTAATTGCGCTTCTTTACCAGTAGTTCCATCTTCTACGTTTACTTCCAAATAAAGAGTATCTCCATTTGATGCGCCATCTACTAGAATAAAATTGTGTTGTGCTAAACCGCCTGGAATTCTGGTAATAAACGCAGTATTGATGGTTTTAAGTCCTAATGATGCAGCAGTAATAACTACTCCACCAGTAGTATAGGTTGCAATGTCAATTGAAGCATCAACGACGTATTCATCACCTAATACTCTTGGTCTAGTGAAACCTTTATGGTTTGCTACTAATGTTACTGTATGTGCCAATTAAAACACCTACTGTCCAATACAAATCCAACTCAACAATTCGTCTGAAACTATGTCTAGTGTAAGAGAAACTGTATTTATTCCACCTACAACTGAACTAGCAACAGGGAATGTTTCATCAATTGAATGAGTTGCTGCATTTGCCGCCCTAACTCCATTACCCATAGGGCTAGTAGTCATAATTTCAACAGAAGTCCATCCTGTTAAAACTAATTCCGTTGTAGCCGCATCTTCTGTAATTGTTCCAAAAGCCATCTTTCTGTTTCCTTCTAAGTTCATTTCGCCTAATATTACTTGTGTTTTTCCCATAATAATCATCTCCTAAATATTTTTTTTTCCTCATTGTACGTTAGTAATCTTACCCTGTCCCTTAAAGAAAGAACATCCGACTTCTCCGATTGTTCGGTATAATGCTCTGTTTCCGAGAGTTCCTACACCGAATGGGTTTCCATTGCCAATACCATCTTCAAAGTATTGTGTTGGCTTCATAACTGAAAGCCATAGATGGTCTGTATCAAGGAATAATAGGTCAGATAGTTTAGATGATGCACCACCAGTTGTAGCCATGTCCTTTACAGGAATCAATGGAATATCGTAGTAAGTTGCAACTCTAAATCCAACTTCTTGACCCTTTGTTCCACGAACACCGTTTACAGTAGGAACAATTTCCTTTCTATCCATAAATCGCTCTTGGCTTTGCAATAGGTCAGCAAGTGCTTGAATTGTATCATATCCAGTAAGAATAACCTTTGGTGAACCACCTGCTAGTCTTAGGTTTCTAATCATGTTATTCAACAGAGTTAGAGTTAATGAACGAACATTTCCTGAAGCATATCCCGCACCGAAATCAATTGTAGCATCTAAGTAAGAAGCCGCAGTAAATCTCTCATTACCGTAAATCTTACCTAATGCGTTTGAAGCAGAGGTTGTATCAGTAGCAAGAACTCCGCCATCAATAGCGAGTAATTCTGCTCTTGAAGTAATAACCTTATTTAATGAAGTCAAATTGTTACCAATGTTAGGCATTGCTGCTACTTCACCATAATGTTCCAAAGGCATTACAAGCATCTTATTCTGAACTTCTGCATGGTGCTTACCCATATCTTCACGCATTTGCGCTCTAATATCGCCAATACCATCATCAATTTGAGCCATTTCCATTGCTAATTCGCTGAAATCGAATTGATGAGCAATAACTTTTGGACTCATGTTTAGTTGAGCATATGTTGGTGCAATTGGCCCCAATCCATCTTGAGCAGTAGATAATCCTGCATTTTCTGGAACACCACCAATTAAATCTGCTCTTGGAGAATCAGAACCTAATTCCGCTAAAGAAGCAGTTCCGCTTGCGCCAACAGTAAAAGTATTATCGCTTCCACCAGCAGGTCTTGACTTTAATACTCTCCAACCGCTTGAAGTGTATGGTCGCTTTGAAATCATTGATAATGCGTTTACTTCACGGTTTAGCATAGACCAAACCTTTTGTCCGTAAACTACGTTGTATAGTGCTGAAACATCTGAAATGGCTGAACCGCTAAATGCTGGACTTCCATCATGTCCTGTATGAATTCCACCGACCATTCCTGCTTGCTTTAGTAAAGAATTACCTGCAAAAGTTCCTGTTCCGTATGTTTGTGCTTCTAAATCTGCAATTGTGTTAATATATCCTGTCATCTTAAATCACCTTTCCTTATTGGTTTCCCCCGACAAAGCGGTGAATATCCGACCAATCCATTGATGCAATATCGTCAATAGATGGAGCCTTAATAATTGAATCTTCTTGAGCCTTTAGGATTGTTTCCTTTTCAGCAGTCAAAGACTTTCTTAGTTGTGTAAATTCATCCTTTAGGGATGCAATCTCAGAAGCCGCATCATATTGAGACTTTGCGAGAGTATTTTCTCTTGAATTCTTTTCTTGAGCGAATCGTACTTCAAAAGACTTTTGAAGATTATCGTAAGCAAGTGATTCAAGTTGTTCTTGACGGAATGCTTCGTATGCCTTTTCAACATTTGAAACACTCAAATCAAGAGTTTCTAGTTCATTGTTTCCGAATGCCTTAACTACTGGCATATCGGATGAAGTTGGATTACCGTTATTAATAACGATTCTATCAGCAGGTTCACCGATTTGATTACCTGCGCCGTCTAATGTACGAAGATAAGCCTTACGCTCATCTTCATCAAATGCCGAATATTCTGAATTTTCATCCATTTCTTCTTCTTCATCTTCCTTTCCATCAGCCATTTCATAATCCCCTTTTTCTGCTTCTTTAGGCATATTTGGGTTATCCATATCTTCTTCTTCCTTTCTCAACGTATTAACTTCATCCATCAATGCGTCTAATTCTTCTAATGCTTTTTCTAATTTGTCAGACATTTTGTTCTCTCCTTTATCTTGTTTTAGTATATCAAATCTCGCTTCGGGGTTAATTCCTTTTTCGCATATTGTTACTTCATGGAGTTCTAACTTACTAATTTCGTTATACTCTCCTAATTCAGTATGGTTTTTCTTAGACTTTTTTAATGCCTGTCCACCTATGCTAAAAGACCTTAATGACCCTTTGCGGATTCCTCTGCCAACTTCTTTGGCTTTTTCTATATCATCTCTTAATTTGATAACAACAAAGAAACCGACATCATCGACTTCTGTTTTCCACAATCTCCCTGTTTTATCTCTATGTGAATCTACAACTTCGCCAACTTGAACATTTGAATGATTAGTCATTACATTCCTATATTCGGGTTTTGACATGAACTTCTGAACTGCTTCATTTAATGCTTTTAATGTGATTAAATCATTTTGCTTATCTACTATTTCAATAGAAGCATATCCACCAATCATGAGTTCATCGCTTTTGATGATATTAAAATCATCATATCTAGTAGGCGAGATACTGATACTCATGTCGTTCAAACTGCTTTACCAGCGTTGAGTATATAATACCCACGCTTTATTCACTCGGAATGGTCAAAGAATTGTACCTATCGTCGTAGATATTCCACAATCCTTTGTCGTCGTCGTCGTCGGCAGGGGTCTGTTTATAGCCAGTCCATGCTATCCACATTTTATCGCCTTTGCTTTCTACTACTCTAAAATGAATTTTAGTTTGAAATTTATTACCATCTAAAAAGTATTCATGATAACCTTCCTTTTGAACACCTAATTTAACAGAACCAGAATCAACTACTTTTTCTCTTGATGAAGTCTTTGCTACTTCTGCTGGATATTTACCTGCTTTACCAAACAAGTCAAATATACTATCTTTATCTTCTAATTTAACAAACCAGTTGATATTCTCATCTGACAATTTCATACTAATATTTAGGTTCTCATCCTTTCTGAGATAGACTTTAAATTGTCCTTCTCTGTATTCTTCAGGAGTTTTGTATGCTTTCAGTAATTCTGGTTCTTTTTGAACTTTTTCTGGGTCTTTGAATAGTTTCTTAGTCTTAGGATTGTATTCTATTCCATCCCTTTGATTAGCCCAGCCTTTCAAACCTTCCATTCCTTCTTGAACAATCTCTTCATAGCCAGTTGTTTTCTTTCTAGTTAAAAAATTATGTAGTTCTTTAACAGTCCTAGAACCATAGTCATGCAAGTGTTGTAAAATAGTGTTCGCTAAAAGACCTTGCTTAGTTTTCATAATCTCTTCGGCTTTTGCCTTCCATACATCAATATCAACTAAAGCATTCTTAGACATTAAATTGCTTTCTTCAAAGCCATAAATAGTGAAGCCATCCATATCAGATTTGATAATAATATCTGCTTCTCCATGAACATAATCAGTAATTCTTACTCCTTTTTCCAATGCCTTTACATCGTAATTCAAGGATTTCTTAGTATCTTGTGAAAGTAATTCTAATGTAACTATTTTGTCAGGATAGTCTACTTCTGGTACTTCAATAACCTTAGCAGAGAATAACGTATATCTATCGTCATTCTTTTTGACTTCATCTACCTTTACTCTAATAATATCTCCAATATCTACTTCTATTTTAGTATTCAATGCTTTACCAACATTCATGTAGGTTTGCCCTTCTATTTCTTTAAAGAACTTACCTTCTCCTTCAATCGGCCCTGCTCCTAAAGTATAAGAATTTAATCCTGATTTTGTAGTTTTCTTATCTAAAACAATTAAATCTAAATCTACAAATTTCTTCCACTTGACCCACTTAGGATTCTTCTTAGTTCCTATAAAATAAGTAGATGTAGAGTCTTTGATTACTACTCCTTCGGCAGTAGGCATTTCCATAATTGCCTCCGAATATTCCTTCACATCCTTCAAGTTATCAGCAGTTCGTGTATCTTTCTTAGAAGGGAATTCTATTGCTTCTGTTGAATGAGATGAATAGTTGTTGAATAATATTACAATTCTATCTTTAAGTTCTTCTTCAACTAAATTTTGTTCGTTATGTCTCATAATATCAAAGACGTGCGCTCTTAATTTAGCATCGGGATATTTATTCTTAAAGACGTGAGCAATTGTATCTGCTCGGTGTAGTGGTTCTTCTTTGTCGAATAGGATTAATTCAGCGTCAAGAATACAATCTCCGTATTTTTTCTTCTTCATTTCTTGAATCTGTTCTTTGCACTTATCAGATATATTGTTACCATTGTATGAATACACCTTTACGTTGTCATCTGTTTTATGTATCTGTATTCTCATACCATCATACTTTTCTTGAACGATATATTCCCCACTAAATCCTTTTAGTTCGTTCATATCTTCGATGTCAAATATTCTATACATTGGTTTATTAGGAACTAAGAAGTCTGTTTGTGCTTTTTCATCTTCTGATTTCTCAGCCTTCTCAATACCTTCTATTTCTTTAAGGTCTAGGAATTCTTCTTTATCATACTTTGAAAAGTATAATACTTCTAATATCTCAAGGGCGGCGTGTACTTTGCTTTCTACCTTCTTTGAGTCTTTTCCATCTCCGTACTGTTCGATAATGTATAGAGGTATGTCATCCTCGTCTATGTCAAGCCCCGTTAGACCCTCTGTTATCGTGTCGGGTTTCATGTCTTTAATGCTCCAAATCTCTTTGGGTAGGGCTTTATTGTCAGCCCTTAAAGCATAGTGTACGAATTTCACCATAGTTTCTGGTGAATCCAGTAATGCTTCAAGAACATTACCTTTGAATTTTTTAGCGAAAGGGTCTGATATTAATTCAGAACCAAATCTCATTTCTTTAATACCGTTGTAAATCTTTTCAGCGATATTACTTGTTGGGTCTTTTGACTCTTTGTTTTCTAATTCATCTTCTTGTACGAATTGTTTTAATTCTTTACTTGTTTGAGATAAAGAATCATAAAGTTCTTTTATGTTATCAATTGCTTTACGCCACTTATTCCCATATTCTTTAGGGTCGGTGCGAGCAGATAGATAAGCAACTCTTGTTTTCTCGAAAAGACGTATAATCTCTTCAGAAGAATCGTTATCCTTTTCAATGAGAAGAGGCATGAATTATCACTTTCTATTCAAACCTTTGATGCAATATAATCGTAAATTTCAGTTAGAGTCTTTTCATCTTCTCTATCTTCCAGTTCACCAAGCCATTCATCAATTCCTTCTCTTAAATATTTATAAATGTTCATTTTCTTTTTTATGTCCTCTTTCGATTTTCTAATTTCACCTGCTAAACCATAACCTTCTTTTTCTTGAGTTTGATTTGTAATCTTTGAAGCATCTTGAACTTTAGGTCGCTTAATCTTTTGAACTTCTACTTCTGAATCAAACTCATTAACTTGAGTTGGTTCAATGTTCATTCGCTTCTTAGCACTTAATTCTTGCTTTGCTTTTCTTGCTTTTTCAATGGCTAAAGAAACCATTCTTTCTTCTCTTGTTACTCTTTCGGGCATAATATCATCTCATTTTAAATTTTAATTCTCTATCATCTGCTTCAATATAAACATAGCCCATATCAGCATATAATTTATTTGCTACTTTTTCCGCTTTTTCTGGACTCATATCTAAATCGTCAAGAGAAACAAAAGCCACAGTTCTACCTTTTGCCTTCCCTATTCTTTCAATTATGGGGTCTGCAATTTCTTCAAACAATTCTTCGTATTCTTTCATAGAAAGATTATCATTTTTTGGCACGTTATCTGCTTTTGGATTCTTAATCGGTGGCATCTTTAACACATCTTCCCAACTCATCTTATTGACCCCCTACCTTTTCTACCATCTTATGAATGTCTTTCCAATCCATACTTCCAACATCACCAACAGGTGAAGAAATTTTATTATCCATTGAAGGAGTAGGGCTTTGAGAAACAACTAAACCAGACTTCATTAGCAAATTATCCTTTGCATATACAGTTCTTTCTAATGTTTCAATCTTATCTGTTAAGGCTTTTAATATAGCCAAAATGTCGTTACTAACTTTGTTTTCTTCACTCATTTTTCTTTTCCCCCTTTTTACCTTTAGGATAAATTAAATCTCGCAATTGCCGATAGAGTAACTCGTACTCCTTACGAAGTTTCGATGCTGACGCTACAATATCAATGTTGCGCTCATCCATCCCCTTCATTTTCTTTTTTAGTTTGTCATCTGATTTGATAAAGTTCAAAGACTTCAGTTCTCCGACTAAATCACCTAATTTAGTAAAGTCTTGACCAAAGAACTCAGTAGGTTCAGAGGACTGTAATACTTTTTTAATTCTCTTTCTTTCTTTAGGTGTTAGTGTTTCTAGTAGTTCTTTCTTTACTTCTTTCTTTTCTTTGAGAATAAATTTCTCATCATCATAAAAATTCCATGTCATTCCTCTTCATCTCCTGTTTTCTCTAATGCGCTTTCTAATGCGTTTAATCTTTCTTTGTATGTGTCTATCAGTTCTTGTAGTGGTTTATTAGAAATCTTAGTTGCTTCTAATGCTTCAACTGTTTTTGTTATTACACTTATTGTCTTTTGTAATTTATCAGATAATTTCTCAATCTCTTTTGCTTCGACTTCACTTCTTAATTCTTTTGTGCCAAATGCGCCTTCATACTTAGGAGTTTGTTCTGATAATTTTGCTTTTTGCTTATCTATTATTTTTTGTAAGATTTCTATTCTATTACCACCAGAGCGACTTGCATCAAATCTCCATGAAGGGAAAGATTCAACTGCTTCTTTTAACTTAGCCTCAACAGTAGTTCTTTTTGGAACTTTAGATTCTATTAATCTAATTACTGCTTTTTCCATATTGTCTGAGTTAAAGGCTTTACGTAGAATAGAATCAGAAAACGATTCTACTACTGTTGAGTTTAATTTATCTGTTCTTTTAATTACTTCCGCTTGTTTAGGCGTAACGTATTCTTTTAACTTTATTTCTGGCTCTTTTGAATATATAGCATCAATAGCAGCAATTGAATTCCCTACTGTTTCTGTAATTTTTAACTGTTCAATAACACCCAGTAAAGAAAACAATTCTACATTTTTAATAGCCTTTTCTTCCAATCCTTTTAGATATATTCTAATATCTGAATTTCTTTGAAAGTCTACTTCTGGAGCATTACTAGGAATTGTTTCTAAAGAAGTGTCTTTGCTACCTACTTTACTCTTAGGTGTAATTTTCTGATACTTTAATTCTTTCCCAAATATATCTTTATAAGTTTCTTTTATTTTATTAAACTTATCTACATTCTCTTTTACTGAACTAGAGACTTTACTCATTAGAGCATTAAAGTCTTTAATTAAAGTCTTTTCATCTTCTTCACTAACACTAAATTGTCTAAAAGCATCACGGGCTAATATATCGTTTAATTTGCCTTTGGATTCTTCTGATACTTGGCTTTTAGTTTGTTCAACAGCAGACTTAAACACTTCCAAACCTTTTTTAGTTTGTTTAGTAGATGGTGAAGTAGCAAGGGATAGAAACAACCTCTTATTTTCTTCTAATTCGGTTTCAATAAAATTTAAAGATTCATATTTTAATTCACTTAATAATTCAATAGTTAAATTATCTTCTAATGCGCTTATTAAAGCCTCTTTTTGGTTTTTAGATTGTTGATTTAAGTCTAATCTAACTTTTTTAGCCTTTTCATCTTCTCCTTTAAAATCAAATAAGTTGCTCTCTGGGGCTTCTTTTTCAGAAAAACCTTCAATTACTTCAATATTTTCTGCAATGTCGGAAGCAACTTTACTTAAAGTCTCTTCATTTAAGTTTTCGTAATAAGAATACAATTCTTTAAAATTAGTTAAAGTCTGTGAAGGATTAAGTAATCTTGCTAGAATATCTTTGCTCTTAAATACAAACTCTTCTGCCATCTTTCTTGAAGTATCTTCATCAATCCTATTCTTCAAACCAGCATTAAATTCATTTTCAATTTCTCCAAATTTAGAGAAAACTTCTTCAACTGAGTCCAATAGTCCATCTAATATCTTTTTATTGTTTTCTCTTAATTTAGAATAAAATACATCTGGTTCTTTAATGTTTAAGTCTTTAGATTCTATTATTTCATCTAGTATCTTAGTATATTGTTTAATGATGGTGGCAACCTTTCCAGTTTGGTTTTCCCATTCTTTTTGGTTTTTTAATGATGTCTTTCTCAACTTCTTAAAATCTATATCCTCTAATAAGTCTATTTTCTCATTAATAATATCTTTAGTATTAATCCTAAACTCTTTGTCTGATAAAGTAAAGTTAGAAGTTAATGTGCTAAGTTTAGATTCTAACTTCTCTTTAGTTTTAACTATTATTGCATCTGTAATATTAAGTTCTTTGAAGAGGAATTCCTGTATTCTTTCTTCCAAGCGATTTGTAATCGTGTCGTATCTCTTTTCTACTTCTTCTTCAGGATTATCTGTCGTAAATCTTTCATTTAGTAGTCTTATTTGCTCGAATCCTGAACCGCTTATTTTTCTAAAGTTTGAAATAATTTCTCGTTCTAAAGTGTTAATTCTTTTTCCAGTAAGTTTAAATCCTATTTCTGTTACTTCTCCAGAAACCCTTTTAACATCATATGTTTTTTCAGGAATGAGTTTTCCTTCTTTATCCTTACGTTCAGGAATAGTTTGTTTTCCTTCATCAGTAATAGATTTAGGAATACCTGTCAATTTTCTTGCAACTTTCATAGTTTTAACTAATTGTTTTGCACTTCGGGCTAAAGCCTTTCTAGTTCTCTTACTTTCTTTCATCTCTGTTCTAGATTCAAAAAGACGGGCTTTGTAGGTCTTTCTAAAAATATATTTTATAGCAACATCAAATCTAACACCATCTATCTGTTCAGAACTTAATGCTTTTAAATCCTCAGTCAAATTAATTAGCCCATAGCCTTCATTTAAGATATGTTGCGCTCCACTAGAAAACATAGCAGTATAAACACCAGTATCAGGAACATAAGAACCAAATCCTTCTAGTGAGGCTTGTAATCTAGTTACTGTAAAATCATCATCTTTGTCCTTTATATAATTTATAAAGGATAATAAAGTTTGCATTTCTTTTCTAGATATTTTACTTTTAATATCTGTTTTTGTTGAAAAGGATGTTATTTTTTTTCCATCCTTAATAAATTCAATTCCAGATATAATTTTATCTAATTTGCCCAAAGTAGCATCAATGTCTGTATAGAACTTTTTTGCTGATTCAAATGCATCTTGAAGGTCATCTCTTTCTACAACCAAATCATCAGATACTTCAGTATCTTCATCAATTACTTCTTCAACTAATTCATCTAAGTCCTCTTCTTTCTTTATGATTTCAAAAAAGGACATGATAAATCACCTTAAAATGGAATGTTTTCTTTTCTTCCTCTTTTACTAGGAGGTAACAATACTACATCTGGAACATCATTAGATGATGTCTTAGACTTATGCGTAGTATCTGGTGGTAATCCACCAACAGAAAAATCACGGTTCTTTGCGACTCTTCTAGTATCATTTGCATTCTGTGTCTTTAGTTGCGCTAATTCTTTTCTTAGCCTAATTTCTTTTTGTTTTGTATCTTCTTTCATTATATCACCTTAAATTTCTGAGAGCATTGACCGTTCATCATCTCTATAAGATTCTAGTCTTTCCTTCTCTTCTTCTGTAAATTGTCCTATTTTGAATCCAGTTTCTTTAACATAGTCGGCAGTATCTTTACCTGCTATGAATCTCATTAACAGATAATTTATTGTCTTTCCTGTTTTCTTAGCCATATTTTTTAACCTATTGAATAAGGTTTTTTCTTTATCGGCTTTTAATATATCTTCCCATGTCATTAACCTATCCTCCTTTCACTTCTTCTATCTACGTTTTGATTACCTGCATCTTCAGGTAATCCTTGAAATCTTTTATCTGGGCCAGTACTCATAGATGGTTTATTTCTAGTAGTTGCTGGGTTTTCTTGAGGTTTACCTCCACCTTCTGCGAATTGTCTATTTTGTTCATCAATATCGCTTTGGTCTAAATTAGAACCTGCTAATGGGTCATTTTCTGCATCTTCCCCTTCTTCCGTTTGTTCGGGTTCTTCAGGCTCAGGTTTAGTATATGTGAATTGACCATCTTCATCCATTTCTATTTCAAAGCCTAAGTTTTTAATTGATGCTGCAATATTAACTTCTATTTCTCTCTTTCTTAATACTGCTATTTCATCTTCTTCTTCTGATGGTGGAAGTTTCAAAGTCCAATCAGTAATGCCAAATTGCTTAACTAAAAACGGAAATACATAATTATTGTAGACATTCTGAGCCATTTGAACTGCTCGATTAGTAACGAGAATTTGCATACCTTCGTTATTTAATCCACCACTTGTAGTATTATCTGCCATAAAGATTTTACTTACACCATAAAAAGCAGCAATCCTATCTCTTAAATCTTCCTTCACGGAAACATAATCCATTTCTTTCAGACTATCCATGAACTTAATCCATTCAACTGCCCCTTTACCGTTCTCAGCCTCGATTCCCATGACAGGAATGAAGTGCGGGTCTTGCTCCATCTTTTCTTTAACTGAACGCCAAAAAGAGCGCATAGACTCCATGTTTCTTGTCTGAACTGCAAGTAAACCTCTCGGCATTCTACTCTTAGTATAGGATGAATTAACGTAATTCTCCATAGCAATCAATGTCATAATATGATTATAGAGAGTTAATATAGGAGATAATCCGTATAGACGGGAAGGACTATATTTGCTAAAGTGAAGAACTTCTCCTTCTAAGAAATACTGGTCAGCACCCCCGACTCTATTCACATAATGAATAGGAAACAAATTACTTCCGCAAGTTTCACAAGTTTCATGGGGTTCAGTAGCAATAATATCTCGATGATTTACGCAAGTAAAACCTTTAGTTCCCCTAACGCCATTTTCATCGGCATAGATATACATAGTAACTGGGTCGCCTCGATAAAGTTCCTTTACACGGTGCATACGAATTTTGCCATTACCGTCGATAAAGTATTCCTTTACCATGATAATATAAGCATCATCCATTGTATTCAAATCTTCTTCCAGTTCTTTAAGAACATCAATGAATAACTGTTCAGATTTGTTTACGTTCTGTTCTAGAAATTTTTCAATGTATTCTAATTGTTTAGGGTCTGGAACTCTTAAATTCTCAGAGCCACATCTAGTACATTCAACAACAGGCTTTTGATGTTTCTTACCACAATCTTGACAAAGCCCTTCATATGCTTTTTCCCAAACATATCCTCTTCTAAAGATTTCTTGCTTTAGTTGAGTAGTGCAGGTTCTAACAATAACAGATTGTTGAACCATTGAATAAATGAGTGGGGCTGTCATCATTTGTTGATTACGCCTTTCTTGAATACCAATGTTAAAAATTTGCCTATCGGCAGGTTTGGGAGTAGAACGTCTAAACAAGTTAGTTACAGAGAATCTCTTCTTTTCTTCAACCATAGACTACGCCTCCCTAATTAGGGTAACGAGATGCCCCTATTAAGGGTTTTCTCTTAATTCTGCTAAGTCGCCACCGTCGATTTTATCTTCTGGTGGAGTTAATTCTGCAATTTTCTTTTGCTTTGGAGATAGTTTTTTATTCTTAATAACAGTAGTATTTTTACCTAAATGTTTCTGTTGTTGTTCACTTAATTCTTCAATATGAAGCAATTTCTTACTAACTCCTTCTTTATGTTCTTTACCAGACATTAATGTACCATCAGTTTTATGTGTTTCTCCTGTCCATTGAACAGGCTTTCCACCTTCAAGGTAAAAATGCCTTTGGCCTTTACCCTTTCTTGTTCGCATATAATCTTCATAAGTAGGCTGTCGTCTTTTAACTGATTTACCTGCCTTTCTTCTAATCCTTTTTTCAGCGTCTACTCTATCCATGTTTCTAAATCGCATTAAGTTTTGAACTTCTTTTTCTTCTTCGGGCGTTAAAGATGGGGCTTTCCTAACTTCTCCATATTTTTCGCAAGGGTTCTTTCCGCACCCACAATTTCTTTTAATTATTTGTTCCCATTTCATTTTAAATCACCTGTAAATCCTCTTCCACGACTTCTTCCTTCAACTCTTTGATAAATCTTTTTTGCTGTCTTTCCTCTAGGAACATTTTGTTTTCCCTGCTTACGGCCTTTTCTTTTCTTTTTGTTTTCATAGGCTCTTTGACTAGGGGTTAATGATTCAGCAACGGCTTTAGGAGCATATCTTCCTTTTTTGTATGTTCCCTTCTTTTTCTTGTTCTTAGGATTAGCCATATCTACCCAATCTTCTTTATTCCACTCAACCATATCTTTTTGGGAATCTGTTAAATTTTTCTTTTTAAGAATAGAAAACCAATTACCCTTTATTGACAAATCCGCCACCTTCCTTTTGATATAACCTGTTGAGTTCTTGGGATTTACGACCAGACCATTTATATTTTCCAGTTCCATGAGTATTTTTAGCCCACAATCTTCTATGTATTTTTAATCTCAATGCTGGGTTACTATAAACACCTTTAGGAACTTTGTATGTATGTTTAGGAATTTTTCTTTGCTTCCTACTTGGTTTCTTAAGAATATCTTGCCAATTCATAATATCACCATTTAACTTTATTAGCCCAATAAGCCGCAGACATTTTTCCACGCTTAATATTCTTAGCATGGCGAGCCTTAAATGAATCTTGTTTCTTTTTTCTTTTTCCTGTTGGATTATTTTCGGTTACTGTATCAGCACCCTTCTGTCCAAAAGTTATGTATTTACCTTTTTTACCATCCCATGCATAAACATGATGAGATTTCATTTTATGGTCTTTTAGTCTTTGAGGGTCATTTAATCCAGAAAGACCTTTTGCTTTGGCTCTTTTAAGAGCCTTTTTTCTAGGACTTTCTGGTTTAGGTTTCTTCTTAAGAATAGTCTGCCAATTCATGCTTTCACCCCTTCAGGACTTCCATGTTTAATCCAACATTCTTCGCAAAAACTAAATGGTTTTGCTTCATCATCAATCATAGCGATATAGCAACAAGTATGATAAATATAATCCATTAGTCTTCCTCCTTTAGAATAGTTCCACCAATATTTTCTAAACTATCCATAGTAGACATTTTACAATTACCTTGCAGTTTAGTAATATCATCTAAGTATATTCCTTCTTTAGACCAATCAAAACCTACATGGTCTTTATGGTTCTCCCATTTCATTAACTTAAAGATTTCATCGCAACGGTCTTTATACCAATCTGCTTTCTTATATGATTTCTTCATACGAATAAGTTCTAATAGTAACTTAGCATTACCTTTCTTTAATCTAAAGAATGGCAAACATTTAGTTAGTAAATCTGTAACATCTGCTTGAGAATAAAAATTTAATCTATTAATTAGTCGAGTTTCTTGCGGTGATTTCTGGTCAAGGTGCATTCTTCCATATCCAATAGATTTATGCATCTCTTCCATAAATGTCCTACCTCTCTGACCAGTTGCAACTAATCCTACTCTTGGATTCATATTTCTATCCATTGTAATATATCCATCGGAGTCAATAAATGCAGCAGTATAAGCCCAAATGTTTTTCTTTAATAATGAAGGGGCTTTATAATAAGAACCGTTGTCATTAATAACATCCATGCTTCTAACCATCTTAGAAATCATATTAGAATTAGTATGTCTATGTAAAGTACTCGGCATCATATCGTGAATCTTTTTAGCACCAATTCCTCTATTCTCACAAATAGTCTTTAAAACAAATTCCTGTACTCTTACCTTTTTACTTTTTGTAATTGTCTGAGTATTAATCTTTGCTACTGTATCTTTAAATTCTTTCTTAGCGGCTTTGATTTGTTTCGATATTTGTGCATATTCTTTCGAGTATGCCATATCTTGAATAGTTAAATCTTTCTCCCATATTTTGCAGAGAGTATCTACGACCTTTCTCCTTTCTTTAGTAGTTTTCATTTTCTCTAATTTTCTTAAATGCTTTTCATTTATATTAGATTTAAGTAGTGGATGTTTATATGGACTTAACCAATGAATAGAATCTATACACTTCATAATGTGGTCAGTATATGCATCAATGACATTATCAATTGCTTTTGTCATTCTTTCTTTTTGTTCGCCTTTTAGTTCTCTTCGAGCAACTCTCATTTTTCTTACGAGGTCTGGAATAGTCTGTCCATCTATGTTATATTCATTAGGGTATGTTAATTGCTTTCTTGCATCAGTAGCATTAATATTATAATGCTTTGAGATATGTTCTATCTCTTCGTATTCTGATAATACATATCCTGTGTTTAAAAAAGATTTGTTCGTTATGTTTTCTAACTCCTCTTTCTTTTGATTAGACAATCTTTTTAGCCTAGCCTGTTCAGTTGCATTATCAGCAACTTCATCAATTTCTTCAGGATTTAGGCCGTCTAACTTCATAATATCACCTACATATCTTCTGAATATATTCTAATAATATCCTTATTTTTATTAAACGGTCTGTTTAAAAATGGTATTTCAAAGCGAGTAATATTCGTTGCTAATTCTTTCAAGAATTCTGTAAAGGTTTTTGCCTTAATAGTCAATATGTGGCGAAAATCTCTACGCCCTAATTTTATTTCTATAAGAAATTGAACATCAAAATCCTCATCTGCTAAAAGTTCTTTTACCTTTTTAAATTTAGCACCTACTATTTTACCAGTATGGACTTCATTAATAAGAGTGTTTTCACCCCTACCATAATATTTCCTTCCTTTAAGAATATCTTTCCACATTACAAATTCAACCCTATGAATGGCACTTTTACTCGATTCTTTGGAGTCGTAGGACTACCAAATATATCCATATCGTCTAAGAGTATGAAGTTTTCCGAGACTTGGAATGTGGCGGCGTTGGCTAACGCCAAACTCATCACCATGTCGTCGTGCGCCCCTATGCCTTCAAATTTTCCACGCTCTGTAATTGCGAACATAGATAATTCTTCCACTAATGCTGAAGTAACTCTTCTACTCTCTTCATTGCCGTATGGGAAATTCATTTTCTGATTTTCTAGAGTCATTTGTAAATTAAGAATAATTTCCTGTTTCTTTTTTCTTGTAGTATTAAAATCATGAACATTTAAATCTGCTACATGGCGAAGTTCTTGAGTAAATGATTTAGCAAAAGTATTTGTCTCAAAAAGGATAACTTCAGGGTTGAATATCTTTCCTATAATTTTAACCTTTTGAATATTTTCTCTAAACTCTACATTCTTTGAACGGTCTACATAAATTACATTCTTATTATCGTCTGCATCTACTTCTAGTACTGTAATTACATTGTAATCTCCATCAGTAGAAATTGCAGGGTCTACTCCCACAAAATATTTATATCCTTCTCTTCTGCTAGGTTTCAGAACTAAATCCTTATTCTTAGCATGGTCTAAAAATTCTGGATTAAAGAGAGAAGTTCCTGTTGAAATAGGCACACACATATATTCTCTCGTAAACATTAAAGACCCTACTTCTGCTTTACGTGCCATTAGCGCATCATAGTTCCATCTATCAGGCCATAATGGTTCATTAAGTGCATTTAAACAGGGATATGTTCTTACGGTATATGCTTCATTCTCTCCTAATTGTTGGTAAATATCTGTGTAACTAAACGGAGTTCCAATAACTCTCAAAGATGCAGTATGGTGAAGCGTAGGAATCATGTCTCCATAAAACCAATCAGTAACCTTTTGAATACCACTAATACTGAATTCTTTCAAAGGGTCGTCAATAATAATTTCTTGAGGGTGAAGTCCACGAATCTGTGAACCAACGGAACGCTCTAAGATTTGATTGCCATTTGTTAAAGTAATATTACCAATAGCCCAACCTCTTGCAGGTTTAAATGCTTTTAATAAAGGATGTTGAAACATTTTATCAATGTCTCTCATGTGAACTAATGTCTGCTTTTGGTTAGAAGAAATATATAACATCTGATATGGTGGGGGTTGGAAGATTAAATTCCAAACAACCCATGAATGCATAAATACAGATTTTCCGTGGTCTCTTGAACATATAATTACAGTTCTTTGAGTATCATCCATTAATTCATGCCATTCTTGTATGTATGAAGGAAAGTCAAAACCTAAAACATGTTGAAAGAAATATGGAAAAGAATTTTTAGATAGTTCCATATCCATTTGATGTTCTAAGTTAAAGGCTTCGGAATCCATTTCAATCCCCTCTTAGAACCTTTTTCCATTCGGGGAAGTTTTTACCTTGAATAGTTCGACCTTTATCACCAGTTCTAATTACTTTCTTTCTTCTAGTGATTTGTGGCATAGGTTCCTTTACTGCTGCATCTTTGGCTTTGTATTCCATCCACTTCTGAACTTGGTCTGAATATTGCTTTCCTTGAAGTTCTTCTTGTATATCTTGAGGAAGTCCATCCTTTTCCATATCTTTGAATCCTTTTCTTCTATATGATTCACCTAAACCCTCCTTTGCTACATTAATGTAAAGAGTTTTACTTCCTTTTTCAGAAAGAACCTTATCTACTAGAATAGAAAATAATCCCTTTTCTCTTTCATCTTTACGAATATGAATACCTGCACCCAGTAATACATTCTTATATTCTGAAAAACCTACTACTCCAACAGGCTTATCGTTATTAAATGCAACAAACATTTTAGCGGGTGCTTTAGCCCATTCTGAATCAGGTGAGAGGTTACTTCCATATCTTACACTTCTTTTAGTATATTCATCATAGCCGTCTTTAACGAAAGTAGCAACGGCTTCGCCTTCGGACATCTCTTTAAATTCAATGTCATCTTTAGAATATTTTTCAGCCATAGTATTTATCCTCCGATGTATTTAAATTCTATTATTGGCCGCCTACTAAAGGTTTTATTTCCAGTATCTCTACTTTCGTATTCGTCGGGTGAGTTTGTCATATGTGCCGATACTGCCCCCCGATACATTTCAAATCGAGTTATTCGTGGCCTTTCTCTATTTCGCTTCTGATTACTCAGCCGATTATATCCTATTTTTTTGTTCTCTTCTACCAACTCGTAGATTTCTTCTATAAGTGCTTCGACACTTCTGAACTTACCATCACGCATAATATATTTAATAGTTTTAATATCAACAGGTCTATTCCCTCCCCTTCTTCGTTTCAATATATTTTCCCACATATTAATCACCTAAAGTTGGCCTTCACTAAATATACTTCATCTGAACTAATTCCGTACTCTTTAGAGATATTCTCATGTGAATCATATGACTTTACAATTTCTGTAACTTCCATATGACTTAAATCTAAATCTTTCTCTTGATGCATCTTTGTAATAAAATCATCTATATCTCTATACTGTAAAGCATAAAATCCTTGAACTACATCTTTACCTAGCATCTTTCTTATTTCATCATGAACTAATAACATCTTTGTTAATACCTGTGGGATATTTTCACTTGAATCATAGTAGGATTCTAAATCAGCGAAAATATTCTTGTAAGTGTCTTTAGTGAAACTTCTTTTATTCATAGTAAGCCAGTAAGGTAAAGCAAAGAGAGGAATCTCTAAGCCATTTTTAATATCTTTATTGTATTGTCTTTCTCTTGTTGAAATGGCTTTTTCGTTAAACTTAGAAACCATTCCAGCCTTCTCTTCATATTCTTTATACTCTTCAGTATTTCTCTTATGGGGATTATCTTCTGGGAGTTTTCTCATTTTTTTATTTAAAGCCGCTATAATTTTAGCAATAGTATTGTTGTTCCTTTCGCTGTACTTTTCACCAAATATTTTAGTTAATGACTTACTAGCATTCTCCCCATCATTGATTAATGCATCAAAGTTTTTAGGATTTCTAGTTTGAAGTAGAAAATTATAAATGTTTTGAAAGTCTTTCACTTTTATTTTCTTTTGTAAAGAACTTCTTTTACCTACTGTGCTTCTAAGAATCTTTTGATAGGATGAACCTAATAAATCATCGACTCCTAAATCATTAGCAAGAAGAACTAATTTTCTTCCTTCTTTACTTGATAAATATTTAGGTTTACCTCCGACATCTCTATTTCTAAAGAAAGGCTTGAAGTAATAATCTGACATAGCGGTTAAAAGAGGGGTAAATGCGTCTTTTAAATCTTGAGCCATTTCATTCTTAAATCTTTTACCTTTCATTGTTTGTAAAACAGATTGTTCTAAATCGCCCACCTTTACTTTGTCTCTTTGACCAAAAGAAGCCATAGGGGTATCTTTTTGATAGCCTTCAATCTTTCTTGCCTTTTTACCTTGTGTCTGAGCAAATTGGAAAGACACATTCATAAACTCAGTTAAGAATTCAATTAGTTCAAATATAGCCTCATCTACTTCTTCTGCCTTAGACCGTACTTTCTTTCCAATTATTTCTTCATTCTTAGTATCTTCCAATGCTCTTCTAAAAGCAGGTTCATATGCAACAAATATAGGTAATATAAATCCTTCTCCTTCTGAAATTTCTTTTCCATATGATTCGCTTTGTACTGCTTTTTCACCTTGAGTTAGTGCAAAAGTATCTTGAAGCGAATCTATGATTTCTAAATAATCATCTCTATCTTCGGGGTCTAAATCATCATCTCCCCTATATTCCTCTACAAAATTTTTCATAAATTCAACAGCATCAGTTTCTTCCCATTCTTTCTTATCTTCTTTATATTGAGAAATTGTTTTCTGTATTAAAACATATGTTTTATTTACTTCCATATCGTAAAGAAGAAGAGGGTCAATGTTCTCCATTGTTTTCTCTAATTCAATAATCTCATCCTGTTCATCAGAATCAATGCTTTCTATGTAATCAGGTTTGTAAATATCAAAAGATGCTTTTGTTCCCCCGCCACCACCAGATTCAGTATCTGGAATATATGCACTATAATCACTAATAAAATCTGCTAACTCCTGTGGGGAATCATCTTCAAATGCATCTTCTTCTGCATCATGTTTTGCAGACTCAAAGGCTAGTATATTTAATAGCAATCCTAGAGGATTAGGTACTTCTTTCATTTCTGGAGAGAAGGCTTTTAAGTATTTTAAATTATTAAGTTTGGAATCATCATCAAACAATTTATCAAACCGTTTTAATTTTTCCATAAAGGCTCCTTGTTCAGACTTATCTATTTTTATTGCAGCCAAATCATTTTTAAATGAATCAAGTGCTTTAAAAAAGTCCTCTTCCTTTTTAACAACATCTTGCCAAAACTTATAGATTTTTTTTCTTTCAGATGCTTTAGACAAACTAAACCCAGCAATTAGACTATCTGCGTTTATATTCAGTCCTTCATATGTAGTTGTTTCTTTTTCTTTCATTTCTTGCAATTTATTGAGAATAATTTTAAATGCTGGATTTTTACTTTCTCTTAATTTATTTATATCTTCAACACTTATGGTGTCTAAGTTTTTAAAAGTAGAATTTTTATACCTTGAAGGATTAGGGTGTTTTGCGAACTCTCTTCCAGTTAAACTCCCACCTTTGTATTGAACTTCTATATCTTTGAGTACATCAAGAAGTAAGTCTCCCTTTTCTGTTCCAAAGATTTCTTTTATAAGTTTTTTTGATTCTTCTGGAGGAAGTTCTGCTAATGTTTCAAATTCGACATTATCCTTTCTTCTACTTTCAGGAACTTTTCTATAAAATCGTTGTTCTATTTCTTTTATTTTAGAATCTCTTTCTTCTGCTAATGATTTCTTAGCACCTTCATCTTCTTCATTTTCAATTCTTCCCTTTATTGGGGGTTTTGCTTTAGAGTCTCCATTATACTCTAACTTAATAGCCTGTATCTCATTAGAAGCCTCTTTTAAGGGAATAGAAATTGCCTCAGAATACAATTCTCTTAATTTACTTCTAACATTTCTTCTTTTAATCTTAACTTCACTAGTGCTAGGATTACCTTCAAGAAACAATTGAACTTCTTCTTTTAATTCATCAATCTTCTCATTTGGAATTGTCATGGTGAAACCTCCCTTATTAGTTCTGATGAAGCAAATGCACTTAATAGTTTCCCTTTTGCATTATCACTTAAGCGATATGAAGGGTGATTTTCGATGAAATCTTTTAATTTTAGTCCAAATCCTTTCGCAATTCTCTTAGTATAATCATTCATCTTCTTAGGTAAAGCATTTTCTACTTCTTCTAACTTATCTTCTCTGTCATCATCTTCAAAAATACCAAGTAATTCATCTTCTAAGTTCTCAAAAGGAGGGTCATTTGGCATAATTAGGCTCATTTCTATCACAATTCCTACTAAATTGTCTATATTTTTAGTGTTATAATTGCGACTTTTCTCTAAAAGTGAGTCTAAATATGCAGTAATACTGCCCTTTTGTGCGCTTTTTGACTGTAAATATGCAGAAAAACCACCTTCGGTAGCAGGTTTAACTGCTAAAAATTGCTCTATTTCTGATATAATTTCGGGTGTTAAGTCGTCATCTTCTCTTATTTCCTTTAAAGTAACAACTTCATCGTCTGCATCATAAATAGTTCCGTCTTTATATGTATATTCTTGGGTTTTTGGAAATTGTGAATCTATTGCTGGCGGATTACCTAGTTCTTCTTGTAAATTATTAACAATAATTCCTTTTAAACTGTCTAATTCAGTAGAATAATCAGTTTTCATGAATTTTCTGAATTTATCTCGTAGTGCGCCATAGTTTTCTGCCGCAGTTTGAATCATTTCTATATGATTACCTTTAGTGTATTCAGTATCGAAGAGTTTGTCGCCTCTTATTATTGTTTTTTCTTTTGTAACTACCCTTTTACGCAGTTTTCTAAAGAATGCTCTAAAAATACTTTCTAAATTAGTCGCTGGAACTAATTTTTGCAGAAAACTCTCTAATTTTAGATTAAAACTAACGTCTGAAGATTTCTCAAGTAATGGTTTTACTAATTCATAGTATATTCTGCTAATTAAAGTGTTTTTTGTAATTACTTGTCGAGTTGTAGATAATGTGAATGCTCTATCCCACCATTCTCCACTAACATTTTCTTTCATAAGGTAATCTAAACCTTCTACTAATGTAATATTATTCTTTTTGTAGAATTTAGCGGGCATAATGCCACCTCCTTCTAAATCTTTTGCTCTCATCACCTTAGATTTAATGCCAGTAAGGTTTTCTTCTACTGCTTTGATGTATTTTTCCGCATCAGATTCAGTAAAATTAGAAATATCTGTAACTAATTCATATTTAGTTTTATTTTCTAGAATAGAAGCATAACTAGCAGTTTCTTCAGGTCTTTCTTCTTGTAAAAATTGCTCTCTAAAAGATGAAATACTCTGTTTTAAGTCATCAACTATTTTTTTAACTTTAGGAGTATCGCTAAAATGGTTTTCTCTTCCATATTGCTGTTCCATTCCTTTAATTTTTTGTTCAGATGTAGCAAGTCTTTTCCCAAAACGCGTTCTTAGTTCAGATAATTCTGCTCTTTTCCCTTCTTCTTCTTTAGTTTTTATTTCATCAGCCATTTCTCTTAAAGATGCGCTAATAGGATTAATGATTCCTTGTATTCTTTTAAGTTGTCCAGCAGTTCCTGTTATGGAATCTTTAGATAACTCTTTTAATTCTTCTAAAGTAGCGAGAATTTCTTTCTTTTTTGATTTAAATATGCCTTGATTAAGAATAGTTTCTATTTGTTTATCATATTGATTTGTATTTAGTCCCTTGAATAGTCGAACCATAGAATCAGACAACTTCGCTTCCTTGAAAATTGTAGCAATATCGGGACTAACTAGAATATATTCTAGCAATTGCTTCATAACACCTCTATTCTTAGAAGTGGCAGTTTCAAGAAAGTTTTTAATTTCAGACATAGTAGCCTTACTCCTTCTTATTTCCAGTAACAAAGCATTTTTGAGTTTCTTTTTCTTTTTCGTCTAATTCCTTAGACTTTACATCAAACCATTGGTCAAGTAATTTACAGCGTGTCATTGCAATCTCTCCTGAATTAATTTACTGTTCTACGAATACATCTAAAAGTATTTTTCCATTATAGTATTGTGAAAATTCATAATCTAATGAAAAGGGTTTCTCAAGTTGGGCTTCAATAGTGCTACTCTCATATTCAATGTCCTCTACCTTGAAAATATGTGCGGCATTCTTAGCATCCTCAGCCCAAATTTTAAGTTCTCCTTCAAATTTAATTTCTAATTCATATCGGCCATTCCCAAGTGATTTAAAAGAAGGAACTAAATCAAAATCTACTTCTTCTTCATATTCTATTTTTTCTCCATCTTCATTCGTTTTCGGTAAATCTAAGCCCTTAACAATTTGTTCCATCATATCATCTTCAATATAACTATGTGGCCGATTACCCTTATAGTTAGGGCTATAGCGTTTGCCTTCTCTGTTACTTGTGGGTGCTTTTACTATTTTTTTCCAATTCATTGTAATCTCTCCTGCATTTCTTTCTTGATTTCAAGCCAAACTTCAGGATTGTTCTGTGCAAGCACTTCTTGAACAATTTGCATTTGTGCGAATATAACTGTATCTTGTCTCTTATGAACCAATTTGCCTTTAAACTCCATAAGATACTTTAATGATTCACGAATCTCTCTAGCGAGTTTAGTTAAACTATCAATCACTTTCGGGTCTAAATCATCCATAGCGAATACATCATCTAATTTCATATCTAATCGCTTAACATTGGATGATAACAAATCAACTTCATTTACCTCCTTTTTCGCTATCAAGGAGGCCGCAGATTTCTGTACCAACGGTGTTAAGTGGTGCTTCATGTGTCTTTGTACCTGTTCTTTCGTGGTGTTTAGAGCCTCAGAAACCGCTTCACTTGTTATATTGCCTTCGGAAAGCGCAACCTCGTAATGTTTTCTCATTGGGTCTGTGCATACTGCACAACGAGGATTAGAACTCATTTCATAATTACCCATGTGATTTCTTTGATGTTGTGCCGAAGTACCACTACGCCAATCGTTGTTTGCGTCTAATACGTCGCAACTGATTTGTCCTGTCTCTAATAGAGATTCAAGTTCTTCTCTGTCCTCATGCTGACAAAAAGAACAACGCTTACGAGTAACCATTTTATTTCTCTCCTTTAATTTTCAAATATAATCTTAATTGCAGGGTCGTATAATTCATCAACTTCAACTATTTCTGTAATAGAAGCAGGTTTTCCAAAATGCTCTTCTACAAGTTTTAATAACTTTTCATACATCTTTTGATATTTATATGGCTTTTCATAAAAACTAAGAACATCTTCAATATTGTTATATACTCCTAATTCATTTAAAACCATCGCAAACGCATTAGTTTCATCATAACTGTTTAACTTTTCAGCCTTTTTAATTTCTTCTTTCCACATATGCATCACGCCCTCATAATCTCTTTCCATGACTTACTTATAACCTTGTTGTTTGGGCTTTTAGTATCTTTACCATAGACTTCTTTTCTCGTCTTTCTATAATCAAAAGAGGAAGAAGCCCAAGCCCTGAATTTATTATCAGTAGGTGCATTCTGTCTGTTTGCTCTCTTTAATGCTTTATCTACTAAAGTATTAATTGGAATACTTGCAGCAATCTTAAATGCAGTAATAGTACCAGCAAGATTATTTAGATTAGTTAATTCTCTAAGTATAACTCTTCCTGCTCTTTTTACTTCAAATTGAGTTGCTTTGAATTCAGCCGCTACTGCTGATGTTTTTAATTTTCCACTAGCAGACCAATATCCTGATGTTTTAACAACATTGTCGAAGAACTTTTCTACTGGGTATATTGTATCTAGTTGTTCTGCATTTTTTCTAGAGATAGAATTAATAGTAGGCTGAACATCAATATTCCTAAAACTTTCTAATGCTTCTTCAATAATTTTAAGTAATCCATAAGGCTTACTATAATCTCCTTCTGTTTTTGAGAACAATGCTAAATGGGGAGGATTCCTTCCAGCGAGCCATTCTCCATCAACTGCTTCTCCATCAAATTTTTTATCTTTTTGTTTTTTACGGTCAATATAATTTTGAGTCATATAATGACCATATACTTCTTTCTTTGACCTAAGAATGCCTCTCTTATCATATTTCTTATCAGTAAAGGTAATGAAAGCAGGGTCTAATCCGCCTTTACCTTTACTTCCCTTCATTCCTGCAATATGTTTTTTCATAGCCTTAAGAGATTCAATATCTGATTCTTCTAGAATATCTGTATTTAGAATAGTTCTGATTTCTTTAATAGGTAATCTCCCACCATCTCTTTGAGAACCATCTCTTGCTTCATCAACGTGTTGAACTAAAAAGTCAAGTAAAGTTCCTTCCTTAACTTTAAGAGTATCATTCTTGATACTATCACAATGTTTCTCCCAATCGTCATAGTTCTTTTGGAAATCAGAACCTTCGATGGTTTGAGTAATTAATTGCTTATTGTATTTACTCGTCTTTTTCGTAATCTTTTTTGCCACGCTTTCCACCTCCGTATTTTAGATTAAATTTTGATTTATCATTACCATGTGCAACAAAAGCAACACCACCCGCTTCTTTTTCAAACGTACTATCTAAGGTACTCATATCAAAGTTCTTTAAACGATTCTCAAATACATTTGTGAATATGGATTGTTCTATTCCCATTCTCATAAATGAATACTTATTCTCTTTATTTCTAGTTAATATGAAGTCTCCATCTTTATTGGATAACTTATACTTTAGGGGCTTTTTAGGTCTAGTGGTTACTCTAATATGCTTTCCGCCAAACTTATCTTCTAATCTTTCCATGAATTCAATCATGACACCAGATTCGACTTTAAGTATTCGGAACCAATTAGACATAATAATCACTACATTAACCTATCAGAAACATAAAATGCAGAAGGATTATTTCTGTCAATTCTTCCCTTAGTTCTACCTAAAGTCATTGTTGGGAAATCAGTTCCTAATTCACCTGCTAATTGTTGTAAGAATTTATAGCCGTTTAATCCCTCAGTTAATGATGTAACGCTTGAGTTATAATCTCCTAATTTACCGCCCTTTTCTAAGAACTCTGAGGCATCATCGTATGCTTCTCTTAATGTTCCATCTGGGTCGCCATCATATGCAATAGCCGCTAATACGTGAATAATAGGATAATTCTTTTTACCAATCTTCATCATCTCTTTACTTAGTTTCTCATTGAACTTATCTAATGTGAACTTATTAGAAGTTTCAATTGTTCTGAATAACTTTCCAGGACTTAATTTGTTATCCTTCTTTTTTCTATCAAATAACTCAACTAATTGAGTAGATAGATTTTCTTGTCTTTTTTCACCCTTTTCAAAATAAAACTCAGATTCGCTGGCTAGTCTCTCAACTAGTTTTTTAAGTTCATCGCTAAAGGGAACACTACCTATTCCCTCTAATTCATTACCTAAATCAAGACTTAAATAAGATTTAACTTTTTTGGCTTCTTCAGTTGCTTCTGTTTTCTGTTCCCTTTCTGCTTCTCTTAGATTAAATGCTAATTCACCAGTATCATCGCCAGTAATTTTAATTTTAGGCTCATTTCTTTTAGGTTCTTTAGGTTCTTCTGCTGGCTTTGTTCTATCGAAACCATATCTCGACATATCAATTTCTTTTTTCCTTTTAAGTATATCCTTATACATTTTTCTCACCTAAGTATCTTTCTATTTCATTTAATGCCGTTTTAATATATTTTGGGGCATCTTTTAAATTTTCCTGTAAAGTAGCAAGGCTTTGTGCGCTTGATGCTTCTTTTTGGTTTTTAAGTATTTTTAACCAATTGCTCATCAATAACTCCCCTGCCATTCAATTTTTGCCGATGTTTCCCAATTACTCGGACTTGTGGAATCTTTCATATCTATTTTAATAGTAACCTCAGCGGGATTGAACTGTGGCTTATCATATGACTTTTCATCTTCAATGTCAGTAATTGTAAAATCAACATCTTCCATAATATCTTCACCTGCGTTCAAACGATAATCTTCATCTCTATCATCCTCGAATTCAATGTGCAAAGTACAGTTAATTTCACTTGCCCTACTTGAAATACCTTTGACACCCCATGTTCTAATATCCATATAAATGCCTCCTTCTATTGTTCTTACACTTAATGAAAATTCAACATGATTGTAAGTTTTAGTATATTCATCTGTGCCTTTTCCTTTATCGGCAGTATTCTCTCCTTCTTTTCTAACCCATTCTTTAGGAATATTTGAAAAATCATAATCATCAATATTTATGTTTTCCCAAGTAATATCATAATCTTTTTTAAGAATGTCTGTTTTTCTAATTGTATCTTTCCACATAATATCACCTATAAATCAAGTCTTGCTTCTGTTTCCATTTGTGAAACTCTATCAATTGTATCTTTAATCATTTTATCTGATACTTCATTGATTGCATCTAAAGCCATAAACTCAGGGTCAATATATTGTTTTAATGAATCACCTTCTTCTTTGGCGTTTTTAATACATTCAGGAGTTCTAGCCAAATCGTCAATTATATCTTTAAGAGCATCTTCAACTTTTTGTCTAAAGTCATCATTAACTTTTAGGTTCGTAGTTGCTTTTTTAATTGTATCTTTCCACATAATATCACCTATTGATTTTTGAGTAGTGTGCTTAATCTAATTAATCCATCCAAAGACTCGGTTGTAAAGTGAATAAAAGCCTTTACTAAATCCTCGTAGCCCTCTATATCAATCCTATTGTCTGAGTACCTATAAATGTTTTCGACTAAACTTGGTATGATGTCCTTGTGCATAGCCGTTAAGTTTTGAAGTAGTTCTAACAATGCGTCGTCATCCAAATACAATACTGGTATTTCTTCCATATTAATCCTTAGTCGATTCATATACATTCATGAGGGTTGCTTTAGCCTCAAAGGATAATTCTTTATACTGTTCTTCAGAAAAGTTAAATCTTCTCATAACTGCTTTATCCATGTCTTTTTCATTAGGGTCATAAGAAAGTGCATCAACTGGTCTTTTCATTCTTTTAACCTGTGGTTTCTTAGTTGTTGGAGTTAATCTTTGATTAACAGTAGTATCATATTTAGAATGCTTTGGATTAAATTTAGAACCGATGATTTTACCATACTCTTCAATTTTTTCTTTATTCTTTTTAACTATTAACAAAAGTCTATCTTGGACTATCTTTGGTGTTTTTTCCCAATCATCCGTATCTTTCAGGTTTTCTATTTTTTCTATGTCTTCTTTAAGGCCAATCATATTTTTACGTAGTTTAGCAAACATAGCCTTAGCCTTAGTTTCAAAGCCTTTCACACTAGGATGAATTTTTTCTCCTTTAATGATGCTTTTCCACATAATTAATCACCGTATCTCTTTAACGTATTTAGACTTCCTTAGAAGTTTTTCAATTTTCATGAATAACTCACCTAATTCAAAACTTTCTTTCTTAGTATGCTCGGATTCATTCTCAGTAAAGTCGAAAGTTAATGTTTTTTCATCAAAGAAGAATTTCTCATAAGAATCTTTAGAATCTTTAATAAGTTCAAAAATAGGCTTAAATGTGGCAGATTGGCGAACACCGAATCTTAAGTCATATTCCATAACTTTCCCATCAATGCTACTAGTACCCTCATCAGTAAAACTAAAATCTACTGTTTCTGCTTTAATAATGTTTTTCCACATAACAATCACTTTCTATTGATAAGGTCTATCACCTTTTATGGTATCGTATCTTTCTTGTAATTCTGATTGTGCCACCGCTAAACTTTGAAGAATGTCTAACTTCATCTTCTCATTATTTTTTTCAGCAATTTTAATAGTTTCTTCTAAACTATCCATTACTTCTTTAATCGCTTCTCTTTTCTCGTTTCTACTATAAAGTCGAGAAAATGACCTTTTTCTAATTATTTCATCTTTCCACATATTAATCACTCGCCTTTGCGCCTCATATCTATATCTATTTCTTCTACACCTTCTACATTAGAAGAATTAGATATTACAAATGAGGTGAATCCTGTTCTATTCCAATCTCTTAAATCACTATCTTTAAGTTCTTTAATTATAGAAACGACATCTTCTCTAATATTAAAACTGCCCAACCAATCCTTATCAGTTTTTAGTCTAATAAGACCAAAATAAAACCCATCAATTTCTTTATCTAGGTCAAATGTTAAATAATGAGGCCCACTTCGAGTACGCTCTAGCATATTTGCAGTAATATTTTGTTGTAAAATAGAAAGACCATTTAAAATATCTTTCTTACCTTTGTTATACTTTTGGTTTTTAAGTATATCTTCCCACATAATAATCACTTTTTCTCAAAATTTGGGCTGGAATTTATTCGGCACTTGCGTTTTATTTTTTATTATTATTTATGTATAACCAGAATAAAAATCTTTTAATTATTTATTATATTCTATTCAAATAGTTTTTTTTGTTTAGTATTTG
>Ga0209337_1000339_pt1 | contig 37159 bp, 28 predicted proteins | sample LinPmetageLP53_FD_184044 | JGI IMG/M metagenome (GOLD analysis project Ga0209337, IMG submission 184044) | Marine viral communities from the Pacific Ocean - LP-53 (SPAdes) (version 2) | ecosystem: Environmental > Aquatic > Marine > Oceanic | place: Pacific Ocean | collected 2010-02-08
ACAAAGGAGACCAGTTGATCGAAGATGGTAGAGAAGCAGAAGGTATTAGTAGACTTAGTGGTGAAGATATTAACGCAGTTGCCGCTGTTTTTGCTCAACTGCTGACTATTATGGACGCTTCTGCACAAACAGCCGTAAACAAACCATGTGTTCGACCTTTGCTGTATAAATCACCGGATTGACTCTTGACTTATAGTTGAATGGTGGTATACTGGTTATATGAAAATACATAAACTTTATTCTAATGTACTCCGTCCCGAACGTCAAACCGAACTCTCGGCATGTTTTGATATTCATGCTCATCTAAGAGGTCCAGTAATTTCGGAAGATAAAACTCCTGAGTTCAGGAAGGTCCGAATGATTGATAGAATGAATCATTCAACCGAGATTATGCCGGAAACTGTATGGCATAGTGATACACCACATACTACTATGGTCATTCCTCCTCATAGTCGGGCATTGATTCCAACAGGTATGATTTTTGATATTGAATCTGATTATTCAATTCGTATTCATCCTCGTTCTGGACTTTCATGGAAGCATGGAATCACTCTCATCAATTGTGAGGGTGTGATTGATTCTGATTATAGAGAAGAAGTTTTTATTCCTCTTATTAATACAACAGAAGTTCCATATACTGTTGAGCATGGTGATAGGATTGCTCAATTTGAAATTATTCGTTATAATGATACAATTACGTATCTATCAACTACTGAAGCAAAGGCTAAAAAGAAAGCAGATCGAGTCGGTGGATTCGGTTCAACTGGAGTATAAATTATGACCCGCGACGAATTGTTAGACTTTCATATTAAAGTATGTGAAGATGCCCGTGCTCTCATGAATCTTAAGAATCGTGATTATGCAGGTGGAGATGGACAGGAACCCTTCGCAAACTTTACACGATGTGAAGCGATGGGTATTTGTGAAACAGAGGCAGGTTTTCTTGTTCGTGTAATTGACAAGGTTAGCCGCATGAGTTCTTTCCTTCGTGCAGGAAAGATGCATGTTGAAGATGAAAGTTTTTACGATGCAATTATCGATGTCGTTAATTATATGGTGCTTCTTGGTGCTTATGTGAAGGATAAGGATGCTGATGGGGGTTCTATGGACAAGAATCTACCGATGTCATCCGAAGACTGGAACTTTGCAGATAATTCTTCCGTGGAACATCATAGGGTTTAATATAAAATGAATCAATCAGTTATATCAAAACACCCAACTCTAGAGCATGTATGTGGTCATCCGGCGTTACAGTTTTTTAATAAGTATAAGTCTGACTGCAATGTTTTTCTGGAAACAGGAACTGCCGAGGGGTTTTCTGTTTATCGGGCATTAGTTCTTGAATTTGAAAAAATAATAAGCGTTGACTGTGAAAAAAAATTCGTAGATGATGCAAGGCAAGAATATGCGGATGAAGTTGACAATGGTCAAGTATTTTTATATGAGGGCTTTTCTGGTGAACGATTGTCCGAAATGTGTTCAAATCTTTCAGAAAACGATAGGTGTTTTTTCTGGTTAGATGCTCATACAATGGATGGTGCTCATATCGCCAGTACAGAAAATGAAGTGCCCATATTCAAAGAGTTGGAAATACTGCGAGAAGGTGGTAGAAAGAATGATGTGATCATGATTGACGATGTTGCTCTTTTTTATCATGATAAATTGGATTCTTTGGTGGAGATGATTCATTCTATAAATTCAGAATACAATATTATTTTTGATGATATGCACAATAGAGGCCCTTACGTATTGATTGCCACCACCGAAGAAGTTTGATATGAATTTTTATACTAATGTTTCGCTTGTGGGGGATGGGATTCTCTACAGAGCAATTGAAAATGGAGTTTCCGTGAAGAGGGTCGTGCGGTATCAACCGACCCTCTTCGTTCCTTCTAACAAGGAATCGGAACACAAAACTCTTAGTGGTCAGTATGTGGAATCCGTGCAACCGGGAACCATATCTGATTGTCGTGATTTTGTCAAGCAGTATGAAGGCATTCCAAATTTTAAGATCTATGGGAACACGGATTATGTGTATCAGTACATCGGGGATGAGTTTCCTGATGAGGTAGATTATGATATGAGTAAGATTATTGTTGCTCATATCGACATCGAAACACAGTGTGAGCATGGGTTCCCACAAGTCGATGATCCACAGGAGTCAGTTATTGGTATTACTCTTTCTGTTAATGGAAAGAAGTATGTCCTTGGGCTTGGTGAATTCCATATTGACGGAGTTGATTGTAGGAATTACGAGTACGAAGAGGATCTTCTTGCCGACTTCCTAGAGATTTGGAAAAGTGAACATCCAGATATTGTGACTGGTTGGAACATTAAGTTCTTCGATATTCCGTATCTTGTCCAGAGAATGAACAAGCTACTCACTCCAGTTGAGACATCACAGCTTTCTCCATGGAAAAAGATTCGAGAAAAGTTCATCGAGCGTTCTAGTAAGAGACACCGAACATTTCAGATTCTTGGTGTTTCGATTCTCGATTACTTAGATCTGTATCGAACTTTCACGTACACCAATCAGGAATCGTATCGTCTAGATCACATTGCGTTTGTTGAACTCGGTGAGCGTAAACTTGGATATGGTAAGTATGAAACCATTCGAGACTTTTATCGTGGTGACTTCCAGAGGTTTATGGAATACAATGTTCGCGATGTTGAACTGATTGAACTTCTTGAAGATAAGATGAAACTCCTAGAACTCGCACTTGCACTCGCGTATTCTGCAAAGGTCAATTATGAGGATGTTTTCTCACAAGTACGAACTTGGGATCAAATTATTTACCACCATCTTCGGAAGCAGAATATTGTAATTCCGCCAAAGAAGGGTGGAAAGAAAGATGAAAAGTATGCAGGAGCATACGTTAAAGATCCGATCACAGGAATGCATGATTGGATTGTGTCGTTCGACTTGAACAGCCTATATCCCCACCTGATCATGCAGTATAACATCAGCCCGGAAACATTGATTCGGGGTGGGCAGGATTCGTCTATTAATCCTGATGCAATATTGGGGTCTGATCCAGAAGCACTTGATAGCATTCAACGAAATGTCGATAGGGGCTATTCGGTTGCTGCAAACGGGACATGTTATAGAAAAGACTCACTTGGATTCTTACCTGAACTCATGCAGAAAATGTATGTGGAAAGGAAGGATTTTAAGACTAAGCTGATTGAGTGTCAAAAGCAAAGGGAAACACTTATAAAACAAGGTAAGTCTCAAAGTGAATTTAAGGATATTGACAATCAAATATCAAAATATAACAATTTCCAAATGGTCCGTAAGATTCAATTGAACTCTGCTTATGGTGCAATTGGTAATCAGTATTTTAGATATTACGCAACTGAAATGGCGGAGGCTATTACTGCATCTGGACAACTTAGTATTCGTTGGATTGCTGACAAGCTCAACGAGTTTTTGAATACTTCTTTAGAGACAGATGGGTACGATTATGTGGTTGCATCGGATACAGACTCTGTTTATATTCGTCTAAACAATTTGGTGCAAAAGTTTTTGGGTGACACCGTTGTCAATAAAAATAAGATTATAAAATTCCTTGATAACTGCTCTACTCAAATTATCGAACCATTTATTGATAGACAATATGCAGAACTTGCAGAATTGATGAACGCATATGACAATAAGATGCAGATGGGTAGGGAGGTTATCGCTGAACGTGGTGTGTGGACTGCCAAGAAACGATACGCACTTAATGTATGGGACTCAGAGGGTGTTCGGTACGATACACCGAAACTTAAGATCATGGGTATCGAAACTACTCGAAGCTCGACACCGGGAATTGTGCGTGAGCAACTTAAGCAAGTTATTGGTCTTGTGTTAACCACAGATGAAAAAACTATTCAGGAATTTGTTACTGACTTTAGAACAAAATTCTTTGCGTGCGAACCAGAAGATATTGCCTTTCCTCGAAGTGTTTCCAATCTAGCAGATTATTTTTCTTCCTCTGACATTTACAGTAAGGGAACACCAATTGCTGTTAAGGGATCTTTGATCTATAATCACTATATCAAGAAGGCAAATCTTGAGAGTAAATACGAAAAGATCCAACAAGGTGATAAAATAAAGTTCATCTACCTAAAGGAACCCAATCCTGTTGGTGGGCCAAAGGGAGATATAGTTATATCTTTCCCGACAAAGATTCCAAAAGAACTTGATTTACATAGGTTTATTGATTATGATAAGCAATTCGTTAAGAGCTTTCTTGATCCACTCGAAAACATTCTTGGTGTGATCGGATGGAAATCAAAAGAGATCGCTACTTTGGAAGGATTGTTTGCATGAAAATTGAACTTGATTATGATGATTTTATGTTCATCAAAGACATCCTGCTAGAACAGGATGAAATTTGTAGAAATCAAATAGTTAGTGGTTATACAGATGATTCTACCCCACTAGATAGAATAAATGTATTAGAACAAAAGCAAAAACAGATTAGTAAAATTTTTGAAAGTCTAAAGATATCTTAGGAGAATTATGAACGAATTTTTGACTGACTTTGTGAAGGAATCTGGAAATGAATACGCAAATATCGTCTGTGATGGACTGGATGGTGCTGATGTTGGGGGATTCCTCGATACAGGATCTTATGCGTTTAACGCTTTGCTTTCTGGTTCTCTTTCAGGTGGAATTCCTAACAACAAAATTATCGCACTCGCAGGAGAGTCTGCGACAGGCAAAACGTATTTCGCGCTTGGGATCGTCCATAAGTTTCTTGCTGACAATGATGACGGTGTGGTGCTGTATTTCGATACTGAGCAAGCGGTAACGTCGGATATGTTTACTGATCGAGGAGTTGATTCTAGTCGTGTCGCCGTTTTTCCGGTTGCTACGATTGAAGATTTCCGACACCAAGCAATCAAGATTGTTGATAAGTATCTTGAGCTACCACAGTCAGAACGTAAGCCTATGCTCATCTGTCTAGACTCATTGGGCATGTTGAGCACGAGCAAGGAGATTGTAGATACCGCAGACGGTAAGGGAACTCGCGACATGACTCGTGCACAGATGATCAAGTCTACGTTCCGTGTGCTTACCATCAAGCTCGGTAAGGCAGCAATTCCTCTTATCCTTACCAATCACACCTATGATGTTATTGGTTCTATGTTCCCGCAAAAAGAGATGGGTGGTGGGTCTGGACTCAAGTATGCTGCCTCTACTATTGTTTATCTCTCAAAGAAGAAGGTTAAAGAGGGAACTGATGTCATTGGAAACATCATTCACTGTAAGCTATACAAGAGTCGTTTCACCAAAGAAAATTCCATGATTGATGTGATGCTCAATTACGACGAAGGACTAAACCCATATTATGGGTTGGTTGATATTGCACTCAAGTACGAAATTTTCAATAAGGTATCTACTCGAATTGAAGTTTCTGATGGCACCAAAGTTTATGAGAAGCAACTGTACAAGCAACCAGAGAAGTACTTTACTCCTGATGTTATGAAGCAATTGGAAGTCGCCGTAGCAAAAGAATTTAAGTATGGAAAATTGGAGATAGAGGATGACTCAGCCGAACCAACCGCCTAAGTATCGATACGTAGATGAATTTCCAGATGGAAATGTGCCAGTGGAAATTATCGATGGACAATACGAAGGAATTATGTTACGATATGGTAAAGTTGTTCTGCAAGAAAAGAATGACGAACTTGTATTTGATTATGATTATGAAATTATAGAAAATCCCGATAATATTGAAATGTCGGAAGATCTTCATAATCAATTTACTGCCATCTTGGTTTCAGTTTTAGACGAACAAATTACTAACATGCCCGATGATTTCGATCTTTTGAAAGAAGGCGACAGTGAAGAACATAGAGAGAGTAATACTACAGAACCTCCTATACAATGAGGAGTTTTCTCGACGAGTTACTCCGTTCCTAAAATCTGAATATTTTCATGATCCGGTAGAGCGGATGGTGTTCTCTTCTACACAAAATTTCATCATGGAATATACTGCGCTTCCTACTAAGGAAGCCATTATTATTGATCTAAACAAAAATACAAAGATCAATGAAGTTCAGTTTCGAGAACTTGGTGATCTCATGGAGGATCTTACTTCAGAAGACATGCCTGAGTTGTCATGGTTGGTGAATGAGACAGAAGAGTTCTGTAAGGACAAGGCTGTTTATAATGCGATCATGGAATCGATTCATATTATTGATGGTAAGTCAGACACAAAGACTGCAAATGCGATCCCCGAAGTTCTTTCTGATGCTCTTGCTGTTTCATTCGATACTCACATTGGTCACGATTATATCGAAGATGCTGAAGAGAGATATGATTTCTATCATAGAGTAGAAAAGAAAGTACCATTTGATCTTGAGTACTTCAATACCATTACTGCTGGTGGTACACCACAGAAGACTCTTAACATTATCATGGCTGGTACTGGTGTTGGTAAGTCTCTTTTTCTCTGTCACCATGCTGCAAACTGTCTCACACAGAATCAAAATGTTCTTTACATTACATGTGAGATGGCGGAGGAAAGAATCGCAGAAAGAATTGATGCAAACCTTTTTGACATGACCATTGATGATGTTCAGGATCTGTCTCGTGCGATGTATGAAAAGAAAGTTGAAAACCTTAAGAACAAGATCAAGGGTAAGTTGATTGTTAAGGAATATCCAACTGCGACTGCGAATGTGAATCACTTTAAGGCTTTGTTGGATGAGCTTTGGATGAAGAAGAAGTTTAAGCCTGATATCATATTCATTGACTATCTAAACATCTGTGCCTCTGCTCGTCTCAAAAACGGAAGTAATGTAAACTCTTATACCTATATTAAAGCAATCGCGGAGGAGTTACGTGGTATGGCAGTAGAGAGATGTGTTCCTGTGTTTTCAGCAACACAGGTGAATCGTAATGGTTTTAACAATAGTGATATTGGTCTAGAGGATACTTCCGAATCTTTTGGTCTCCCGGCAACTGCGGATTTTCTGATTGCTTTGATTTCTACTGAGGAACTGGAAGCACTCAATCAGATTATGGTAAAGCAACTGAAGAATCGTTACAATGATGTTGCTTCTAATAAGAAGTTTATTTTAGGTATCAATCGCGGAAAGATGAAGTTGTACGATGTTGAGAAAAATGCACAGGTTGGGATTATACAAGCCAACCAAACGAAAGTTACTACGGCTGGATCTGGGCTTGATGGACGAAATTTCGATGAGAAGTTTTCTAAGCGAACCTTTGAGAACTGGGAGATTTAGTGTCTTATTACATAGACAAAAAATTCATAAATCTGGTATCGGCTAGTCTTCCTCAGTTTAAATGGAAAAAGGAAGATCTTGCTAACTGTAGATGTCCTATTTGTGGTGACTCTAAAAGGAATAAAACAAAAACTCGTGGTTATTTCTTTAAAAAGAATAATGACTTTTTCTATAAATGTCATAACTGTGGGGTTGGGTTGTCACTATACAGATTTTTGGAAGAAGTGTCTCCATCTCTAGTGAAGGAGTATTCTATGGAGCGGTGGAAAGCTGGGGAGAACGGCAATTCAAACTATGTAAAACCCAAAGAGAATACTATGTTTGGTGTATCATTTACTCCTAAGTTTAAACCAAAGGGACAGTATCTAGAAGAGTTAACCCCCATATCCAAACTGCCCAAAGATCATGTTGCTTATCAGTTCTGTAAATTAAGAAAAATTCCAGAGAAGCATTATGATATTTTATATTATACCGATGACTTTGGTTCGTTTATGACAAAGTTGGATCCTGATTGTCTCGCTGTGGGCAAAGAAGAACGACTAATTATTCCCTTCTTCAATAAGCATGGAGATGTTGTTGGTGCTCAAGGACGGCACTTGACACTCAAGGGTGAATCTACAGCGAGAACATCTGCTCGGTATATTACAGTCAAGGCAGATAAAAGCATTGACAGGTTGTGGTATGGTCTATGGAGGACTGACCCCAAAAAGAAAGTATATGTTGTCGAAGGTCCACTGGACAGTTTGTTTATACCCAATACCATTGCCATGGTTGGTGCAGGTGCAATTGAGCAGATTCATCCACACCTCATGGAAAGTGAAGTTGTATATGCCCTTGATAATGAGCCAAGGAATAAGCAGATTGTCAATTATGTTGATCGACTTATAAACAAAGGATGTAATGTGTGTATTTGGCCTGCAAGTGTTCAGGAAAAGGATATTAACGATATGATATACACCAGAACACAAAGGGAAATAAAGAAGATAATTGATGATAATACATATGCAGGCTTGGAAGCTCGTTTGCATTTTAGAAATTGGAGAAAAGTATGACTGAGTTTGAATATGGTGATGATATCCCCGAGGAAGTTCTTCTTGAGATTGTCCTTGAATTCAATAGGCATTTTGCTGGGTATGTTAGGGAAGTTGATGCGGACTTATTTCAACGAGCAAAAGATTACGCTAGGTCTTTTACTGAACTTGAAGGCTATGACATTTCATTTATAGATATGGAGGAGGATGATGATGCAGACGATTGATGTGCTAAACCAAGGATATGTTTCTCTTGTTGACCATATGGGCAATGATCTTACTGTAGTAAATGCTGCTCGTGTTTCTTTTGATAAAGAGAGTGAATGGGATTATGATGAAGAAGCTCTCAAGAGAGTGACTGGACATAATTGGGCAGCAGATAGACTTCGTGGTGAGTTTAAAAAGTTATCTGATAAAGATAATAAATTGATAAACTATCTTGCAAAGCATAAACACTGGACTCCTTTTGCTCATCCTCAGATAACACTCAGAATTAAAGCTCCCATTTCTATTCGTACACAATTCTTTAAGCATAAGCAGGGATTTGTTGAGAATGAAATTTCTAGAAGGTATGTGGACAACCCACCAGAATTTTATCTTCCACAGTGGAGAGGTAAACCGGAGGGAAGTGCAAAGCAAGGTAGTGAAGATTTTATAGCCATACCAACAGATGCAATTAGATCGTATAGTAGTGCTATGGAAGTGTGTAGATATGCATATGACCAGTTAATTAACGCCGGTGTTGCAGCAGAACAGGCTCGATTTGTTTTACCACAAGCTATGTACACCGAATGGTATTGGACAGGCTCACTTGCTGCATATGCTAGATTCTACTCTCAGAGGTCTGACCCCCATGCACAATGGGAAATACGGAAGTACGCAGAAGCAATTGGTGAACTCATTGATCCTTTATTCCCTTCCTGTTGGAGCGTGCTGACAAACTATAAATAGTAAGGAAGGAAGCACCATATGCCAATATATTGCAATTATTTTGATATAAACTTATATCAAGGACAATCATTTTTTCTTGATTTATTTTATGCAGATGATTCTAATACTCCTATTGATCTAAATGGAAATACTTACGAGGCTAGTATGCAAGTACGACGTTCTCCATTAGTCGATCAAAAATTATTATCTCTTAGTAGTAATAACTATCCGAATGGAGTAATTGGTGGCGGTGCTACTGGGTTCTTTGTTGGTTCTTCTGGTAGAATTGGTACCGGGGGAATTTCTTTAAATTATGGTGGAGAAACTGGTGCTCTCCGGTTGGAAATTGATTATATAACAACCAGCTATATTCCTGCTGGTCGGCATTTTTATGATGTTGATGTTAAAAATAAAGAGACAAATTTTGTCGATAAGGTTGTTACTGGTACATTTGAAGTTACTGGTGAAGTCACTAGAAGTGCCGACATTACTATTCTAGAGGAAGATTCTGGTGGTGCGTCCGGGGAACCAATAGACGATGATACTGGAGCAGAAGAAGAAGACGATGGTGGAACCGGAGTTGGTACCGGTAGTACTAGCACTTCAACTATTACAGCACGAAATGCTCAATATGGTGTTCCGGAGCAGAATAGTGAAAATGAAATTGACTTAAATGTCGCAAGTGATGATGAGGGAAACCAACCGGATCCTTATAGATATTGATATATATAGAGTATAAATTAGAATAAATCAGATCTAATTCTTGGAGATCCCATGGCACTCACTACAGCCGCATCACAAAATTATGCTTTTGTTGAAACACTAACGTATACGTTGCGTTGCAATTATGTTTATAGTGAACCACCAATCTCACCAGTTCCCGGCCAACCCGCAGAGGGGGTAGGAGACGATCCCAAATATCCAAACGGCCGTGTTGAGGAAAAAACAGTCACATGGACAATTGGGTCGAATAGTCCGTTCACTTATGGTGAGTTTCTTGATGGATCTCCTTGGGTTCAGGATAATGGTGATCTCCACCTAATAAATGTTGATCCAGCACCAACCACAGCAAAAAATGCATGGTACGAAGATTTTAATATTAATCAAACTGTATTAAATCCTGATTTTGGTAAGACATTTTCTCAGATGGTTGGGGCGCAGGCATGGGGTGTTGGGGATCTTACTAACTTTGACAGTACATATAGCGCAAACGTGAACTACAGTGGTGGTGGTGCTGGAAGTTTTACTTTCCGTTGCATTCCTGATGATCGAGGAGAAGGTGGGTATGATGGAACTGAAAACTACAAATTATATTCATCCCAATATATCCCCGTCAATAATAGAAATTCCGGTACTAATAAATTTGGTAGGGGTAGTGAAGTGCATTTATACCCACAACCATTTGATGGTCGTGGATACTTGACTGCCGGAGAAACTACAACTGAGCCCCGAGAGTGGTCTGGTCCATGTTCGATAACAAATCTTGAGGATGTTCTTGTTGATGGTGCTACTCCAGAGTTTGTTGGTGATTGTGAGACTTTTTTGCCGAATGTCGATCTGGCAGATCAGGATTGGCTTAAGAATTGGCCTGCAAGGATGAATTGGGAGCACGCCGCATTTGAGTCATTCTCTGGTACTGACCCAGATGGAAATGCTGTTAGTGGATTTGAGGTTAGTTCAACTTCGGGTCAGTGGGATTTGCCTGCTGGTGAAGTCTCCGAATATCCAAACGGTAAAAAATTCTATGGAACTTCTCGTGGAATTGTTCCATCAGAGGGACATGAGCAAATAGTTCGTGATACTGGACCATATACTGATAGGGATGGTGTGGTTCGTTGGAGTGGTATTTGGGATGGTTCTGATGCTGCGTCTACATTGAAAGCATATGATTTGGTAGTTTCTTCCATCTCACACTATGATCCGGCCGTTATTGATATTGCACGACAGCAGATGAGAGATCGGTATGAAGAAAGTGTTGAAAATGGGAGTCAGCTTGCGGCTGATGGTGAGTTTTGGGCTAAACCAGCAGGCAGAGCAGAAAAAGGTCTATGGGGGTTCCAGTCTGGTGGTGCCAGATATCCATTTATGGATCTCTACGCAAGTTTAACTGTTGTTCCAGACCCGAAACAACTACCAAACTGGACAGATGAAGATGGAGTAGTACATCCGGGATTTCCAGAAAATATTGATAGTTATAGTTCCTGTTTTAGACCACCAGTAAACTGGGATCCTACCGACAGGGTGAGCATACCTTTCATGGCAGAAACACTTGATGTAGATTCGTATACCTTTGATGGTGGTAATACTCTTCGTGGTCAGGTGGGGTATCCTACTGTTGGTATGGATTCAGAAATTAATGGTACTCCACAACCAGATCAAAATTGGATATTGCGAACAATAGATGGTGCGGGGGGCGAACCAGATATCCCAGTATATCAGACCCTTGCAAATTGGGTTTATCCCCTAAGTAAATCAGCAGCAACTGCTCCCGGCGAAGCAGATCCATATGATTTATATGGTAACATAAATTATCCAAATGCAGCATATTTGCGAATGGGTACACATAGATTATGGTTGGGTGCTTGTCACCAAGACGGAAAGGTGCAGGGATTCCAGAATTCACTGTCGGTTACTACCAGTGAATATGGTGGAACAATGGCAAATGTTTTAGAGGTGTTGGCGGCTCTTGGTTATGATAGAAACCTTTCTCCAGAAGAACTGGAGTGGCACGCCGATAATCCTAATGTGGGCAATTATGGGAGTGGTTTTCAGGACGCACTCAAATACCTTCATGATGTTCATGTTGCTGGTCTACCAGACGATTATGATTTAAGAAAGGCATGCAGACGTGCAGTTGCCCAACAGGGAGTTGATGGAGTCGGTGGTCTGATTTCTCTAGGTAAATTTAATCAACCAAATGCTGGACATACTGATCCATATGATTGGATGCTCCTACAAGCATATCTCTGTACAGAAGATAAAAGAATTGAATATTTACTGAAGGGTAATGTTGGATCTGGACGAAATGATACCAGAAAATTTGGAGCTGGTGATAATTTCTGTCAAGACGCAATTGATTTCTTTGGGGTGCGAGATGGGCCCGACCCCATGTATGGGGCATTCTATAATAGATGGAATTCTGTTGGTCCTAACGGAGCAGAACTGATGAGTATTAGTAATACTGATTCGTGGGGAGTGAATCGTTATTATCATAATGCCAGATTGGAAAATTTGACTGTTACCAAGGTGGATGATTATGTTTGGGAACCGGGAATACAATCACCATCACTGAACGATGATACTGTTGTTAGATTTCCAAATATCAAAATAACTGTGGCACCACCACATGCGACCAATTGTGATGCAAATTATACTGATAATATTATCGCTATGATACGAGCATTTAATCTCCAAGAAAGGCAGTATCAGGAAAACGGTGATCCATCCACTCAACCAATGTGTGGATTGCGGACTGATGGTAGCAATAATCCATTGATAATATATCCCACGGACCCCCCATATGTTGATGGATATGATCGACAGCTTGCTGGTGAATTAAGCGGTGAGGTATTAGAAACTCCTTTAGATTATGTGGAGGGAGTTTGTCAGTATATTCCTGATGATGATATAATTAGTGTCAATGGACAAAAATTTAATTATTGGGGTGGCCGAGATGGTGATAGAAACTTCTATGAATTGGGTGATGAGGTCGATGGTGAAGAGTGCGGTGTAGATTTCGATCCATCAGTAAAGAATAATTGGTATTACCCACATGACAGACTATATTGGACACAGAGAGATTTGAACCTTGTACAGTTCGGTAAATATAATCCAGCGGACGAGGAAGCTGGGTGCAATCAGCAGTGTCAGGGACATTTACTTGAATGGGCAAGAAATACTAATCCTGCTACGAGTGACTTAGCTTCAGAATCTTTGTATTGGAATACTGGCGGAAATTATAGAGCGCCAAGTCAATTTGGGCGATCAAGTCCCATTTGGGGTAATGGAGATAACTTAGGAAACTTCAGACCCGGTAGATATAAGGGCATATACCTATTGAACACTAGAAACAGGAAACTAACCCGTGTTGTTAACAATGGCGTTGAGCACAACTATCTACATGAATGTTCCTCGTCACAACCAGATCCTGTGAGTGTGCAAACAAATAATCAGCAACAAACGGCAACATATGAGATATTTGAAGAAACCCCATCATATCGTTCATTGTATCTAATATTGCAGGATGATATTGATTGTCAGCCAGGTGATGAACTTCAATTTTTCCCTGCCACAGTTGCTGACATCGAGGCTCGTGATGCAAACTTTGGTTCAATTAACAGTGTCACTGGTCTTGCTGGAGTTGCAGGCGAAGTGAACTACGGGTTCGTTTACCATCGAGGTATTCTTGCCTGTGGGATGGGTGCAAGAATACTGAATAACCTTGTTGATAATGATAGCAAAACCATCGATAAAATTGAAGCAGCAAAGGCATTTCCAAAGTTCTTTGAAGACATTTATATTAGTAGAGCCTCATTATTTGCAAACCCAGTAAATCGAGCTGGTGTGGACGATTATGCTAGTGGTAATTACTTTAGTATTGGTACTCTTAACGGTAATTCTACTGGTGGTGGTGATAAGTGGGGATTCCTATGGAGAGCATTAGTAGCAGATCAGGTGGTCAGAAAGAATGGTGCGTCGGTTGCTGAGTATCATGTTCATGATGCCAATAGAATCCGTGCAGAAGGAACATTTTTAGCTGTTGGAAATCAATATCCGGGTTCCAATGTGGGCGAGGTATTCCCAAGCAAGGAACTCTGGCCTCCTGTTCGACAGGATGCCTCTGAGTATGTGCCATACTGTCATAACCCACCAAATGTGACAGCAATACTCACTTCCGCTGAAATTGTACTATTCGGTAGTGGTAATGGTAGTGGGTTTGATCAAGAAGATGGTCAGTCAATTTCTGTAGCAGTTAATAATCTTGATACAACTGAAGAGATAGTTGGACCATCACGCGATATGGACGTAATGAAAACTATAATTGGAAAACGCGTAGAACAGCAGGGTCAGACATTGGTAGATCTTGACTGGGAAATTGCACAGACCAGTATGAGCGCAGAAGAGTATGATAATTACCGAACGTCCGAAGGAATTGTTATTGTTTCTGGTAACGGTGCGGATTCTCCTTCGAACATTAACCGGTTTGCAAACAAATCTGGTGACCTTGATGCAAGGGGCATCGGAATTAGTTCTGCAAATAAAGATTATACAGGTAAAGTACAATCTAGTAAAGTTCCGGAAACGTCCGAACTTAATGCCGTTGGTTATACGGGACACGTTCTGCCCTACGAGAATTATGTTGAGGGTAAAGACCTCTACTGTTGGTATAAGGGAACAAATAGACCCATCAAGATGGTTAAGTTGGGCGAAATAGTTAACAATGATACCAATGACGATAAGGTTACATTGAATCTTTCGTCTGGTGATGTAGAAAATTCAATTCACTGGACTCAAGTTTGGGTGTTACCTGACACATATGAAGATGGTTCTTCACTTAAGTTTTGGCCAAAACTTTTCGGAAATGTTCCAACAAAGTTCCTTGAAAATGTTACATTTTTCTATGCAGATTCTGAAGGCGCATCGTAACTTCTATTCGATAAAATCATACATAGTATAAGAACGGGAAACAGTTATGGCCAACAATGCATGTAGAAATGGTGTCACAGTTCGAACTGGTGCTAGGGGTGGTCAGGGTCCAATGGGGCCCGGTGGACCTAGAGGAAATACCGGTGGAACTGGTCCAGAAGGAACTGGTCCTATTGGACCAACTGGTATTTCTGGACCCACTGGTACAAGCATAACTGGAGCAACTCTCTCTACAAAGGGATTCCCCGCTGATGAATCTCACCTTATACTTTACTTCGAAAAATGGGATGGTACTGGTTATACTTTAGATGTTGGTGATGTCCGGGGACCATCTGGTCCTGCTGGTGAATTTGCTGGTAAGGGTGAAGATGGACCAACTGGTTCTACTGGTTCTACTGGTGCTACTGGTGGAGGTGTAACTGGAGCTACTGGAGCGACTGGTGCTACAGGATTTGGTTACACTGCGGCAGGAGTGTCTGGTGATGATCATCTTTATGTTAGAGAATTACTAGCTAATGGGCTTGGTCGAACACTTGATCTAGGAAGAGTTCTTGGACCAACAGGTGGTACTGGTATTACCGGTTCCTTGGGAACTATTCCATATTTCTATGAATCTGGCACTATCAATGGTAGTACAACAGGATATTTACAATTCCCAACATCGGCGTTGGATGCAAAAGACGATTTTGTAGTAACAATTCATGATAGGAATCTGGCATCACATAATAATGTATTAGATTTTCCTGCGGGAGAACGATTGTATGTGCGTATTGATAATGAAGATGATCCGGGGGTCTATAGTGATTTCTTAGTAACAAACCCCGGAACTAAAACCACCACATTAACAACTTCGTATTTCACTTATGACTCAGCGAATGTTGACGTATATAATTACAGCAGTGCCTTTGCTGATAAGACAAATTGTAGAGCAATGTTCTTACCACTTCCTTCTGGTACAACCGGACCTACTGGATCTGTAGGTCCAACCGGAGGTACCGGATATGGATATACTGCTGCCGGAATGTCTGGTATGACACTTGTTATGCGAGAATATTTCGGAGAATCTTTGCTTCTTGGTAGAACCTTGGAGTTGGGAGCTATCTTCGGTGTAACTGGTGCGACTGGTCCTACTGGGTCAACGGGAGGAACTGGTAATACCGGTACTGCAATAACTGGTGGTACTGTTGTTATTGTTGATGATAACACTTCAAATCTTTGGTTATACTTCAGTACTGAGGATGGTACTGGATTCTCTTCTAATGTTGGTAATGTGCGCGGAATTTCTGGTGCTGCTGCAAACAGGGGCACAACTGGTGCAACCGGTACAACTGGTACAAATGGCGCAACTGGTGCTACTGGTGCAACTGGTGCTACAGGTGGTGTTGGTTTCCGATACACAGTAATCAGTCCGGGGTCGGCTCCATCTAGTGCTGCTCAGATGACAGAAACAGTTACTGGTATTTCACTTAATGATGTTGATGCAAATGGATTAGAAGCACAGGGATTTTTCTCTGGAGCACTCAGATCGTTTGTCCCGAATAATATTGTATCTGTATTTGGTGCTGGTAATACCGGATTTAGAATTTACAAAACAACAGAAGACAGTTTTGTGAATTCTTCGCTCGGTGGGTCTAGGTTTGATCTAGAAAACCTTGCATTAATTTCCGGACACAATGGTGGTGTTACACATGCTGTTGGAGATGTCGTAACTGTAACCGTTTCTCTTGCGGGTGGAACAGGACAAACTGGAGCTGGAGTTACTGGGTTTGGTATATCTGGAGACACAAATCTTGTTGTCCGTGAAGTTCTTGCTGGAACGGGTGTTCTTGGTAGAACGCTTGATCTCGGTAGAGTTATTGGACCAACAGGTGGTGTTGATGGTGTAACCTATGAGTATATGTTTGGGAACAGTGGTGAAATTGCTGGTCTGAGTTCTGACAGTGGACTCGTCTTTGACGGACAATGGGAACTTCCAAAGTTAGGGAAGTATCGTGAAAAGATACATCAATTAGCTATGTCAGACATTGAGCTTCGTGAAGGAGTAAGACGACTTCATGTTGATCCAATGAATGGTCCAGTGCAAAGATTGAATATCAATATAGACATTTCTACTGATGGGGAATCGCCTCCTACCGCAACTCCACTTCGCTTTGATTTTAGTACCAAGAGTGATAAAACAACTCCAATCAGTTGGGGCCCGGGACAGGGAGTTACAGTAATAATCGAAGTTGGTGATGTTGTTACTCCAACTTGGGATAACTCTTCTGGACTCGATCATTTCTTTAGTTCGAGACCATCATTAGAGACTAACCAAACAACCATGCTTTACGTATTGGGTTATAAAGCGGATGATGCAACTGGAACTCCCGCAAGGTACTACATAACACACCAGAACTTTGTTGACTTGTCATAGGATGTTAATTTATGCTGAATACATTTAGGGTAGTTTTTGTTACTAAGACAGGGAGCACACCAACAGCTCCTTGTAACTACATGTATTCCGGTAACAGTGGATTCTACTCTTATGATTGGGGTAGTGGTCGTGAAATGGGCATTGCTGGTCACTATTCGTTTGATAAAAGAACCCCATGGCACTTTACATATAAGTACGGAGCACCTGCACCAGAACTGTCAGAAACAGCGGGTTTAAATTCTGGTGTATTATTTGGAAACAATGAATTTGTTGGTGGTGGAACCGGTGCATACATTGGTGGTGGTAACTGGGAAGCGACTGGTAGTAGATCAAAAGAACAGGACGCAGTTGGTTATCAAGCCCCAATTGAAGCACCCCCAAATAATCTCCCAGAATCTCAGGTGCGTCCAAACAGAACGGCTGCAATGGCGGGTCTGGATGGAGCAACTGGATCTGGCTGTCTTGTAAACAGCCCATGCGAAATACAATATCACGGCCCTGCGTTGTTTTCTAATTTCCAAGATCTTCAATTTGCTCCTACCGAGCAGTGGAGACCGGGTGCTGGAGGTGGACCACCTGTTCCAACTGTTCCTCCGGGGGTTGTTGAGAAATATCAAGACCAGCGTTATGATGCTAGTGGCTGGCCAGGAGAACCTAACCAACAGGCCAGTTCTAACTTTGTATTTGATCAACAAGCAAACCGTGCTTGTATCGGATATGGTTGGCACGGAGTTGCTCCAGAGTTAGCGTCGGGTGATCCGGGATATGTTCCGCGATTAAGAACTACAACCGCGCAGTCCGGCGGGGCAACCGACTCTCAGCGTAAGTTTACTAATATGAGCACTGTGGATGTAGATCACCAAGCAACTCCAGTATTTCGTGCTGAAGAAATTACACTACACGCACCCTCAGAATTGTATCATAGAAGATCAAGAATTACTGGTTTGTTTCCTGAGCTTCTTCCTAATAGTGAAACGGGTGCAATCAATGTCGGTGCAGTTAATGCTGAAAGTGATCCTATCGGTAGGGGGTATTATAGGATAGAAAAAGAAATTGCAGTTGATAATCCAAGCGAATGGCCGAAGGGATTGTTCCTCAGTGTTATCGGTGCAGGTGGACCAGCAGGTGCATGTATAACTAGTGTTTCAAATGAGTTGGGCTGTCAAACCAATACCAAAGCTAAAATGTGTGTTCCTCATGGTACTGAGGATCTTGACGGTAATCTTCTGGATTATAAAGCACCCTTTACTGAACCGACACGTCAAGCAGAGCATGGTAAAGAGGCTTCTGCATTTCTGCAATTGTGTCCGGTTGGTTCATATGATGATCGGGGAATTGATTTACTTGTTGTTTCTACTCCCGGAAAGGGTGGTGTTGAAAGTTGGTCTGAAGATGGGCTTTTCAATACTACATTCCCCACATGGGAAGAACGTGAAAGTAAAGTTGAAGTCTATATTGGTGTTGGATTTGATGATATACTAGAAGCAAATCGAGTATGTACATTGCGTGCAGAAGGTGGTCGAGCTGTTCGAGTAGATAGCGAATCAAATGGTACTGATATGACATGTGGAGGACTAACTGAAGCGGGTCTTTGTGTATATGATTGCCCAGATGATCCTCCCGCAGCATACAAAGAGGTTACTGATGCTGTTGGAAATATTGCAGTTCCACCAATTGCGGAACTATCTACTGGTGATCAATTTTTAAAGCTCGGCTTTAGTATTTCCATGCTCTCTGAAAATATTGCATTCCCATCAGAATTTGCTGACTCAATGGGCATTACTGATTCGACTTCTTGGCACAACAAGACTGGTGGTATTGAGGAATATGCAGAAGAAGATCACACAATCAATGTGTACCATTATGGTAATATCCATGCTGATCTACAGTCTAAGGGACTTTTACCAAATAAAACTGACTGGGACATGGTGATTAATTTTGATTCTGCTCAAGATCAATATGACTTTGATAATCATCATATGTGGTGGAGGAATCACACAGGGGCCGGAGTTGAAGGTCAATTGGGGCATGAAAATGCGCTAAACGCAGGAATTCACCCACTGCAAGAAGGACTATTTACTCCGGGATTCTGTGGTACAGCTACCGGTATTTCTGAGGGAGAAACTGCATTTACTTGTTGGTTGGACGAAGGAGTTTGGGCCCCCCTTACTATATCAGAGAATTTGCAAACTGTTTTTGGTGGAGTATTGAGCGGTGAATCTCAGGTCACAAAATGTGATACTAGTCTTGGGTCTATGGATGATTCCTGCATACTCAATGCAAATTCTGTTGCGGCATATGTCAAGACCCAAGTAGCTGCGTATAATTTTGGTAGTACAAATTCAATAGAATTAGAAAACTGTTTAGTTTTTAATCCAGCAGCAATTACGACTGAGTGGTATGCTGATGCAAACCGATATGATTACCGCTGTCCAGCGGAAGGTGATGATCCAGACACATGTGGTACTTTAGCAGATGGGTCAACTACAGGTCCAAATGGAGAAGAACTATTCCCGGGATGTACATGTCCAGTTTCTTGTTTTAATTGTCAAACTTCTGGTGGGTTGATTTATGGACTAATTGATTCTGAAACCTGTAAACAATTGGACGGCATATATCTCAGTCAGGGAGAGAGACCATCTCTTGTACGTCCAGCCGACGCATTACCAAACAATTCTTGGCCGTTTATAAACGAACGTACAACACTTAATGCTTTAAATCGTTCGATAAGACCGGAGAATGCGGCAACATTTGAATTGGGTTCTCCTGCTATGTTTAATTGCTTTGGTGGGGATGATCCTGATTATGGTATTGAACCCAATTGGTGGGAATCAGAAAACCAGTTCAAGGCTCGGGAGTGGGACAAGCATGTTGGGGGATGGGATAATCAAACTGGGTGTTCTCAATTCCTAAGTCTCCCATACAACCCAAGAAGATGGGCTCTTCTAGGAAATGCTAACGGAGTAGATCCATTATACTCTCAGATGATGTATGCTGGATCATACATGGAGCTTGCATATAAAGAATCACTCACCAAGTCTGCATTTTATATGCGAGATCAAAAATCAGACGGTACACTAAGTCCCCTATACTCTACTTGGAGGAATTGGGTTGATGATAAATGCGCAGATGCAATACGTCTTTGGGGTAGAAGAAGAATTATATTTGATCAGAGTGACATGACAAATAGAAATCACCCACTTCGTGTTTATGAAAGTGGTGCTGATTCTTTCAGACAGATAGGTGATTCTAGTTGTCTTTATGACGAGCTTCCTGATTGGATAAATGACGATCTACCGTTTGGTAGTGGCTGTGGTAATATTGGTGAGTTTAGCATACCAATCCCTGATGATGCAGGTGACTGTGTTAATAACAACTATAACTGTGAGATTGCTTATGTGAACTGGGAAACTAATAACTCATGGAATGCATTCAATACGTATACTGGGTTCCGAAGAGATTTGATTCCCTTAGATCTACTTACAAATGATATTTCGTATGAGCTAGACGGCGTAATAGTGGATAGTTGGCAGGATTATGCCGCCGGGTTCAACGCAGCAGCCACACGAAGAGTTATATTTGATTTCCGGGACAAAGACACCCACTTTGATGATATAGATCCTCGATTGAAATTGCTTAACTGGATGTACAGTGAAGATAACTCCACTCTGGATGATGTCGGCTGGAGCGTGGGTGCTGGATTGCCAGATGATGACTCGCCGAACGGGGCGTGGATTGCCGGGGGAGCACCATTCCTTCCGCGATGGGGTCTTAATATGTTCAGTGCAGACATCGATAACGGGTACAGTTCGTTTGGATTAAATGAAGATTTGCCTGCGGGTGGATCCAAATCTTTATCATTACCAACGAATAGTTTTGGTGTTAATACCACGTCTTCTGGGTTCTGGAGATATGGACTAAATGATCTGAATGAAGAATTTGGAGCAGAGCCAAATGGTTATCCATTGGATGGGTTTGATTATAACGCATGTGTTCCACTCCAGTCATTGTGGTATAGGGAAGACACGAGGAACTCTGCTGGTATTACTTGGAATATGCTTACGAAGGAAAATGAGTGGGGCTTCGGGACTAGTCGTAGAATAAAAACCAGTGGTACCGCAACAGGATATGTTTACGAATATGGAACGTGTGGTGGATATGCGAATGCTGTTAGTTGTGTTCTATATGATGGTAATGACGATTTGGTGTCATTTGGATCGGGTGTCAATCAGAATACTCGTCTACCGGGAGCGGACGCTGCTGGAAACCCGCTCATCAAATGGTCAAAGACCGCACTTGTACAGAGAGCTACTACTAGACCAAATGATAATTTTGATCCACAATTCTTTGATCCAGACAGAGAAGTTGATGGTGTTGGTCCGGAACCCGGAAGCCGTCCAAGTTTCTGGCGATTAAAAACCCATACGCCATCCTGTCTAAATGAGTATGATCAACTAGCATTCCCCTCTCAGGGTGTGGGCGACTATACAAGTAATACGGACCTCCATAGATGGAGTGGGTCTGGCCGTAAATTTGGGTGTGATTTTGACTGGAATAATAATAAATATGCACAACCACTCGGAAGAAGTATTGCATGTGCTACCCCACCATCAATTTCATATACTCTTTATAAGCCCGGATTACCGGGTGCTGCTGGAAACTTAAAGCTATGGGGACTTAATCCAGAAACAGCATCAGAAGGTGTCGGTGGTAACGGTGGGGAAGCCTACGTTGGGTTTGGTCCAGTATTTGATACTATGTTTGGTAATTTCCCAGTAGATCCAGAATTCCCAGAACTGGGTCAGCTACCAAGGTTAGAAACCGGTGAATCTGGCTTTAGTGAGCCAACAGTAGTAGACGAATTTGTTGGTGATCCCACATCTCATGGTTATTATTGTGAACCAATAGTTCGTTGGATTACTCACCCATTCCAAGCAATAGGAGCAGAGGGACTTCCCATCGGTATTGCTGCACACCATGTCGAGGGAATTGATAAGGTTGTCTATCAGGCCAATGGTGGACCAAAACTAGAAATTACAAGTCGAACTAGAAATTCTGATGGTGTCGAGGGATATTGGGCACGTCTCCGTGATTCTTCCTCGTTTGTCAATGACGGACAGATAAAGGAAATTCGTGCAGAGATTTATCCAATAAATGGTAAGCCTGTAGTTTTACAGTCCAAGAATCCAACCCACATTGTTCCCACTAGCGACACTCAGCCTGTTACTGATCCAATGACCAGTAAGTGTTACCAGAAAGATGTTGATGCTTCTAATTATGCAATGTGGTATTGTGCTACAACATCTAGGGCAGTTTACGTATTAGATCCAACGACGGATACATTCGAAAATGCACTGAACAGAATACAGACGTTCAATGATGATCCTGATGGTAACCCATGGATTGATGGGTCTACAGCATCACCAATAATTAAGATTAAAAATACTAGCCCACTTAAGGCTCCGTGGGACGATACTATTGGTGTGACTTTCTTTGCAGACAACACAATAATTCTTCCCGAATATTGGATCCCGGGAATGTTAACAATAGAGCCAGAATTCGCAACTAACCGCGTAGGTTTCACTGGTGATGGTCCATCTGTTATCAGTAGTGCAGATCCTGTAACACACGTTGTTCAAATAGAGAACAATGCATTTATTCCATCTTCGATTACAGTGAAGCAAGGCGATACAGTTGTGTGGAATTTGGTGAATGGTTTTCACGGTGTTCGGTCTGGGGTTGGTGATGATGAATGTGGTGATGGTGTTGAATTTAAAAGTCATGACGCCAATTCGGGAACCAGTACAACAGGAACATTGTTAGATTCGGCTGGTAATCCTTTTGAATGGAATGTTCCTATTGGACTTGATCCGCAAACACTGGATTACAGATGTAGCATTCACTGCGCAGGTATGCCTGGCTCAATAATAATTGAGGAGGCGGTTTCTTCTGAACAGCCAGTTGCAAATGCAATGATTGCTGGTAACATAGAGTTTAAGAATTGTGATTTCCATTGGTCAACTAGAATTGAGACATTAGAGTGGCCAGCAGAAACTGAAAACTTTGATTCGTACTTTGCTTCTCTTAATGATGATGATACTAAGCATGTTACCTATTACTTGAATGGGTGTACATTCGACGGTGGAATAGAAGCAAATAAGGAATTGTCAGAGTCCGCCGCTTGGGTTGCAGATGGTATGACGGGTATTGCATGGTTCCACGACCCACGAGCAGGACTCTACACAAATGCTGGGGATACTACTACGAACCAAACTCCCTTTGGTGGGAACATTATTGGTTCTCATGATGCATATGCATCCCTTGCAACAATGAAAAATACAACTATCTCAAATAGTAACGTAGCAATTTCCTCTGGTACAAATCTTGTCAACACAAATATCGACGGATTTATAGGGAATGCACTAACAGGAATTAATGCGTCACTTTCTGTTGACATTGATAACCAAAACTTCGGTGTTGCTGGAGGAATCTACCCAGCACACATCTATGCACAGACAGTTGATTTTGCGGGTGGGTTCAATGGGGATTCGAACCTGACTAATGTTGAATATGCGGCGGGAACGTATGTTCGTTTCTACGATAGTGGTGTTGGATTTGCTATCACTCAAGCTAAGTCAACAATTCCAATCGGTTCTCGATTGCTTCGTCCAAATGGAAATCTGGACATTCAGTTGTGGGAGACACCATCTACAATTCTTGATGACAGTATCTTGTGGGAAACAAAGGAAAACCGAACCGGTAAAAATGTTCTGGTAGTTGATAGCATATGGAACACTGGTATTGTTAGTCAACCACTTCGTTCTTGGGATTCTTATAGTTATCCTGAAAATGCGGAAACATATGATGTCCAATATAATAACACAGGCAATCTAGATTCGTTCCCATCCGGATATAACAAGATAAGCAATATTGGATTTATTCGAACTGACATTACACAGACATCTCTTGGTTCTTTGTTTAACCATCTTGGTGATGGAGTGAACCAACTCGACACACATCTTATCATTGACAGTTGCAACTTCTTAGGAACCAATAAGACAGAATTCTCATTGATGGGTGAAGATGCAGTCGTTGGAAATGATATTGGTAATGATCAAATTCTTCCGATCGAAAATGAATTCTGGAACGGGGATGTACCGAAAAACAAGAGAACTCGACTACTGAAATATTATAGAAGAGCACCATTCAATACTGCTTCTACTGGTGGTCATGCCATTAGAAATTCTTCGTTTGATGATGTTCGACTTAATCTTTTGGATATCGAGTTTGGTGGTGCCGCATACAATGGAGCGTTTGGTTCCGATGTAGCAAATGTTGACACGAGTGTTAATCCTTCTATTCGGGTACAGGGATCGGAAGTTCCATTCTTTACTTTATGGAATATGTTTGGTGTCACCGTTGAGAACACTACGCACAATCAACAAAGTTACGATGTTGTTTCTGATGACACTGCAAACTATGAAGAACGATATCTAAACGGACCAAATGATTATAGTGAGTTACGTCCCGGTGATAACTCATCACCATTCCCATTCCGGTTAGGTACGCGCTCTGTAACTGCAACATATTCGTCTGCTAATGTAGACACCACCGAGGGTGGAACAAAGGATGGTGAAGTTTACCTCACGGTTGATGAACAAACCATGAACGATTTGCAATTGAGTGGTAAGCAATGTGGTGTCTCTGTATTCACTGGAGTAGGAACTAACTGGCCAAACGAAGATGATAATGCAAGTAGTACGCCAAATAAAATTGGTGGAATTAACTTCTGGTTCGATAGTCTAGAAAAGGCAACAGACTTTAGAAATCGTGCAAATTATCTGACTCGTCTTGAGGTCACGTTCGAAAATGGAAATGGTACTACGGGAGGATACTGGACAACAGAAGACCCACAAATACTGGTTAATGGCAATACACAGGCTGTTGGTTTCTGGTATAATAGTGCTGGAAATCAAGATACATTTACGTACAATGATCTCCTAGAAGGTGGAAGTATTTCGTTTGAAGTTAATCCAATTCCAGATGGACCTACTACTGTCAATGACAACTGTGACAGCGGTGATGCTGGTGTACTTCGTGTTGGTGAATCCCAACAGTTCTCGACAATACAATCAGCAATAACTGCTGCTGTTGATGGTGAATTGATTCTTGTTGATGATGGGGTGTATAGAGAAGCAATCAACTTCCTACGAAAGAAACTAATTATCCGAGGAAACTTGCTCAATCCAGAAAATTGTGTGATCGACGGTCTAAATGAAGATGGTACTCCGGTCGGTGCTGCTTGGAGTAGACCTGCTTCTGATCCAACTAAGATCTCTGTGGTCACTGTGGATACGCGAGTTGCTGGTCAGTGTTATGATAACAGTAACCCAGCCGAGGATGAGTTGGATGAGTTCTCTGGATATGAAGTTGGTGATAGATCACTCGAAGGGTTTACCATCAGAAACGGTTCCTCTGGTACTCGTTATTCATCAACGGAACCCGGATGCACACCATGTGCTGATGGTTGTGCTGGACCCGATTCCCCAATAAATTGTGCAAACACCGAATGCGGTGGACAGATGGAAGGATTCGTTGGTGGTGGTCTCTGGGTATATCGATCATACTTGTCAGTAGGTGATTGTATCTTTGATAATAATGTTTCTGATGGTGGTGGTGGTGCGTTTGCTAGAGAAAGTAACGTGGAGTTCGCGAATTGTGAGTTCAATAATAATGTATCCCGATCTAACGGTGGTGGGTTGCAACTAAATCACTGCATCTCCGAAGTAATGAACTGTAACTTCAATAACAATGAAGCTGATGGTACTGGGGTTTCTGGTAGTGGACATGGTGGTGCAGTTCACCAGTTCAGTGGTCAGTTGCTGATCATGAATTGTAACTTGCTGAACAACACTTGTGCTGGTAAGGGTGCCGGAATTGATATGAACACACGTCTGGTTCTTTCACAAGCAAGACTTCATGGAAACTCCTCCGTTATTGCCTGTACAATAAATTCGAATACCAGCACCGCTGATGATGGGTGTGGTGGACTGTATCTCAAGGCTGGAGAAGTTGGTGACACTGGTGTTGCAGATGCCAAGGTAACGATGTCCGGAACTACAATTTGCGAAAATGTTCGTGGAGTTGCTCTTGATATATCCAACTTCTGTGAAGGATCAGTACTGGTTGATCAGTTCGAAGACGCCGGATCTAATAACATATGTTCCACCTCAGATCCAGAACTACCTGAGCAGTGTCCCCCCTACCTTTAATATAATTTAATACTTTACTTTGTCACAAAGCTACTATATAATCTTGTCTAATTGATTCTTGGAGAATTTGTAATATGTGTGAAAACCTTCCTTCGTTATATCAGTCGTTCATTCATCTATCACGGTACTCTCGTTGGCTTCCTGAAAAGGCTCGACGAGAAACATGGTCAGAAACAGTAACTCGATACTTTGATTTCTTTGAGGAGCATCTCAAGGAGTATCATAATTATATCGTACCAAAGAAAGAAAGAGAAGAACTGGAAAAAGCGGTTCTTAGTCTAGAAATTATGCCTTCTATGAGAGCACTCATGACGGCCGGTGATGCCCTCAAGAGGGATAATATCGCAGGGTACAATTGTTCCTTTGTAAGTGCAGGGAGAGTTCGTTCCTTTGATGAAATTCTATATGTGTTGATGTGTGGTACTGGAGTTGGGTTCAGTGTCGAGCGGGACTTCCTAAAGAAGTTGCCTACTATTGCAGAGGAGTTTGAGGACAGTGATACAACTATTGTTGTTCAGGATAGTAAGATGGGTTGGGCTAAAGCCTACAAGGAACTTACCTCCTTGCTTATTGGAGGTCAGATTCCCAAGTGGGATCTCTCGAAGATTCGACCTGCCGGAGCGAAACTCAAAACTTTCGGTGGTAGAGCTTCGGGGCCAAAACCACTGGACGATCTTTTCCGATTCACAGTGGAAACCTATCAGAAAGCTAATGGAAGAAAACTCACATCCATCGAATGTCACGATATCGTCTGTAAAATTGCTGAGATTGTCGTTGTTGGGGGAGTACGTAGAAGTGCCCTTATCTCACTCTCTTCCCTTACCGATGAGCGGATGCGAGATGCGAAGCACGGCCAGTGGTGGATTTCCGACCCACAAAGAGCACTATCGAATAACTCAGTAGCCTATCGTGAGCAGCCAGAAATTGGTACGTTCATGGAAGAGTGGGTGTCTCTATACAAGAGTAAGTCTGGTGAACGTGGCATCTTCAATCGTGATGCTGCACAGAAGCAGATTGAAAGAGCAAATGAACATCGACAGGGTATGGGAGAAGAGTATCGTCTTCGTGAGTCTGATCATGAGTTTGGCACGAATCCATGCAGTGAAATTATCCTTCGGGATAAGGAGTTCTGTAATCTCACAGAGATCGTAGTCCGTGGTGATGATACCGCAGAGTCTCTAGAGAGAAAGGTTAGACTTGCCACTGTTCTTGGTACATGGCAATCTACTCTCACCAACTTTAAGTACCTTTCAAGTGAGTGGGAACGTAACTGCGAAGATGAACGACTTCTCGGTGTATCAATGACTGGTATCATGGACTGCAAGCTCACTAACGGTAAGTCTAAGGGACTAGAAGACCTTCTGACGCATCTCAAGACTACTGCTATCAAGGAGAACAAGAAATCCGCGAAGAGCATTGGAATCAATGAATCTGTTGCTATTACTTGCGTGAAACCCAGTGGAACCGTATCTCAGCTTGTAGACGCAGCATCGGGGATCCACGCTCGTCACAACCCATACTACGTCCGTACAGTACGCGCTGATGTCAAGGATCCTCTGTGTATCTTTATGGATAATGAGGGGTTCCCATGTGAGCCAGATGTCATGAAGCCAGAGCACACCATGGTATTCTCATTCCCGATGAAGACACCGAAGAATGCTGTGTTCCGCACAGACATGACAGCAATTGAACAACTTGAACTTTGGTTGATTTATCAAAGATATTGGTGTGAACACAAGCCATCTATTACTGTTTCTGTGAAGGAAGAAGAGTGGATGGGTGTGGGAGCATGGGTCTGGGAACATTTTGACGAGGTATCTGGAGTTTCATTCCTACCTTTCTCAGACCATACATATAGACAAGCTCCTTATCAGGATTGCACTGTTGAGGAATATAAAGAACTTTTATCATCCATGCCACAGGAAGTGGACTGGAGTAAACTAGGAGAGTACGAACAGGAAGATAATACGGCAGGAACGCAGACGTTTGCCTGTTCTGGAAATTCATGCGAAGTAGTTGACTTAACAACAACTTGATACTATAATAGAACTTTTATTAATCCAGCGTATTCGACGGGAAATGTCGTAATACATATACTCTAACACAAGGAGAAACCTATGAGTAAAACTACTGGAGAATGTCCCGCCGCAGGTTGCGGTAAAGATTTTGTACAGAGCTGGCTTGGAAAGGTCGGAATTACCCGATCCCTTCTCGTCAGTCTCGCCCTTGTCCCATTCGCATGGGATGGTGTCCTTTGGTTCCGCGATGCAGTCGCAACCATCTGGGACTCAGTAACTACTTGGGGTGGCTGATAGCCATTAAAGGAGAATCACTATGATTAATATTGCAACAATTCTTCTTTCTGCACCACTAATGACTTCTGGTGCAGCCGAAAGCGTGACCGCCTATGATCTTATCATGGCTGTTCGCGAAGACTCCGCTTCTCACATGAGCCTTAAGGGTGATGACAGTCCCGTTACTGTTGACGTTTCTGGTTTCCTCCAGTTCCGTTACATGTACAACGACGGTGGCTCTGATTCAGTTACTCGTGGCTTTGACGTTGAGCGCGCCCGAATCCAGTTCTCGGGTAAGGTCTATGACTTTGACTACGCAGTTAGTGGTCAGTGGAGTGATACCGAGTTCGTACTCAAGGATGCTTTCCTGAGTGGTAACTTCGGTGGATTTGATGTAAAGGCAGGACAGTTCGTAACCAAGTTCTTTGATGGTTATGTTTCTGATCCAACCACCCTCATTGATGGTGAATACACCATCACTGCCCTCACCTTTGGTCAGGGTTGGTCGCAGGGTGTTGAAGTTTCTCGGAGCTTCGATGCATTCAACCTTTACGCTTCATACAATGATGGTTTTAATACCGATAACAGCACCTATGGTGATAATGATTATGGTTTCAGTGCTCGTCTCGAATACGATGCATTTGAAAACTTCACCCTCGGTGGTGCCTATGCGTACCAGAACACCGTCGCTGAAAACTACAGCAGTTATACGGTTGATGCTGGTGCCAAGTTCGGTGCTTTTGATGTAAATGCTGCTCTCGTTGGAGCAGAGTGGAATGATAGCTGGAACAACTACTCCGCAGTAGGAACTGCCAGCTACAATCTTGATGATGAATTTCAGGTTTTTGGTCAGTACGAATATGGTGTTCTTGAGAACAGCGCGACTGATCTGAGTGTTGGTACTGTTGGTGTCAACTACATCTTCAATGACAATGTTCGTTGGACTAACTCTGTGGGTTATTCCTTCAACGGTATTGATGGTGGTTACAACCTCTATGACACTGGGTGGGCAGCCACCAATGAGAGTGGACAGTACCTCATCCGTAGTATGATTCAGATTACCTTCTGAATAGATACTAGTACTCATTTAATATAAGAGACTGCTGGATCACTTTCGAATGAGTATAGCCCCCGCCGCAAGGCGGGGGTTTTCTATTACTCACTATATACTGTATGGTTATAGCAGGTATAGATTATTCATTATGTGGTCCAGCAATATGTGTTTGGAAAGGAGAGGCGACAACTCCATTCGAATTCAAACACTGTAAATTTTATTATCTTACAGACACAAAGAAATATGCTAATACGTTTCTTAAAAATATACATGGTAGTAATTTTGACGAGTATAATCATGAGTGTGAACGATATGATACAATCTCATCATGGGCAGTAGATGTTTGTTATGGGTGCGAAGAAGTTGCCTTGGAGGGGTATGCATACGGAGCAAAGGGACGAGTGTTCCATATCGCAGAGAACACGGGAATACTTAAGTACAAGTTTTTCCAAGCATCAATTCCAGTTGATGTTATTACTCCATCAGAAATTAAGAAGAAGGCAACAGGAAGTGGGAATGCAAGTAAGCACGATATGCATTTAGCTTTCACAAAAGAGACAGGGTACAATCTTCTTGCCGCAATAACACCAGACAAAAAGGAAGTGTCGAATCCAGTGTCCGATATCATTGATTCGTATTATGTTTGTAAGAGATTATGGCAAAAAATTTGGATCGAGCGAGTCTAGTAGCACCAAATTATTTTTTATAGTTCCATACCTTGATCGAAACCAAAGTTAGTACAGCAACCAGTATAAAATACCATGGAATCCATGTTCTGGTTGCAGAATCTAAAGCTATTGCAATATTAGATTCAGAACCGGTCTCTACACCCGGTTTTGCATTATTAAATACTTTACTCGTTTCGCATCCGCCCATAATGAGCAATAACAGGGGGTATATGTACTTCATGCTTTGTTCGCTGCTACAGCGTTCCCAAAATAGAACCCGACAATGCTGATTAGAATCTGTCTGTTCTCTTTAATGAGCAGATATCCATCAATTGGTTCAATTGTTGTTGTTGTGAAGGTTCCTGCGAGTCCGAAGATGTCCCACCATTGTCTTCTGGTCTCTTCGATTTCAATTACTGTTGGTATCTGGAAGAAGGGTAGTATGAAGGGGGCAAGTATGGTTCCAAATAGGATTGCCAGTACTATGCCCCTTCGTACCCATTTACCTGCTGTTATGGAAACTCTCTCGACAGCCGCATTTTGGTTATCATTTGTAGCTTTATTAGCTTCCATGATACGGTTGAATATTTCTGTTTGTTCTTTGCGTCTTTCCGCATTTGAGCGAAACAGAAATCCAACGAGACTACTACCAATCAATGATATAAATTCGACTGTCAAGAATTCCATTAGTTATTACTTACGCTTTTCTCTTCTTTAAAATAGACTGAATGGCACTTGTATCAGGTGAGATTGGAGTAGCAGCGGCGGTCTCGACAGGATTCGCATCGCCACCCATTCGACTAAGGAATGTTGTGAGGTCGGTGCCGTCAACGATACCGTCACCATTGAAATCGTATTCAGCATTATCAGATCCCCATGCAGCAAGGAAGTCATTTAGTGCATCTTGATCAGCACCGGCAGATGGGCTTGCTCCGGCTGATGAGTTTGTGACTGGATCACCAGCACCAACTTGTTTGTTGCCGATACCACGATCTGATTTAATACCAGCGGTACTAATCATTGCTGCTTCTTCTGCTAAGTATGATAAAAAGCTCTTGACTGATTCTAGAGCTAAGTTTTCGGAAAGATTCATCTGGGTTCTCCTAGTGTAATTTTGATTTAAAATACTTCAGCATGGAAGTATTTCGTTGTGTGTTAGTATTTATTGATTCAGTATCTTCGTTGTCCCGGTTTGGGAAAAAGGCGCCCATTTCAATTCCAGTTAGATTGTTTGATCTTGATGCAGAACCAACAGCATTTGATGTTCTGTATACATCTCGTGGACTTGTGATTATAGCACCAACGTCTATGTTAGCCTGTGGAAATCTTTTTGCTGCTGATGCCAGATTTCGTGTAACACGAGAAAGGTTTGGGGTACTAACTTCCAAACCATTGATGCCCTTTGCTAACTTATTCGCTTTGGGTAGGATTACCTTTCCCGGTGGGAGATTGTCAGCAAGTTTATCATTGATACCTGCAATGGGAGCCTTTCCACCAGATACATTTGTACTTAATGATGTTCCGCCTTTTGGAGTTGCTGCTGCTGCTTCTTTTAGTACAGTTCCTGGCATTGTTTTCTTCATCAAGATTGATACGAGTTTCGATATTCTATCTTCATCTTTTTTGTTTGCTTTTTGTCGCTTACCTAAACACGAACCAGAGTTCTGAACCACAGGAGCAGGGCATCCAAGCAGACCCGGCATTCCTGCTATATTTCCGGGTTCTCCGATTTGTCCTGTTTGGAAATTGCCTCCCATTACGTTTGCAATTTGCTCTAAAATTTGGTTGGTGGTTGTGTTCATAAGTCTTTTAGTTCGTGCGTTATTCTATGATCTAGTGCTATTTCTTCTAAATTTAGTTCTGGTAGTGTTGTTGGTAAGCAATTGAGGTATTCTAAAAATGATTTTATGTATCCGTAGTATTTTTCTTCGCTTTTATAAAACAGAATCCTTGATGTGCCCTCACTACCGAATACGTTTGTTAGGATTATTATATGATTAAGAATAAGTCTTAATTTTAATTCTCCCGTATTATCATATCGAAAAAATAGTCGTTTAATATACTTAACTCTGTTCAAATCCTCATAAAACTCCTCTTCACTTTCACATGAAGGATTGTCATAAATGCTAGAGGCATACAATATAAAATTATCATCATTTAGGGGTATATTAAACATATCACCGTCACATTTTTTTATTTAATCGTCATCTTCTGTTCCATCAGCACCCTGTTCTTTTTCGTCATCATCGACTGGGTTGATTGCAATAACTGCAATGCCGGCTGGAGTAGTTTCTTCTAGTTTGGTATCTAATCTAGATACACCGTTCGATGTCTGTGTGACGTTGAGAACTAGTTCAAATCCTTTACCGTCATTGTACTCTGAAATGCCATCGCTGTTATCAAACTGGTCAAATGGGGTGTCTAGTGATTTACCAAAAGCTCCACCAAAACGAGTAATTGGGAAACGAGTTTCTCCCTCGTCATTGAATTTCGTGGTTGCATTATAATCAAAATCAAGACCTGCAATGTTTAGTTTTGCCCTAAGCATTCCAAGTGCAGCCCGGGGTTCAATGTATTCTTTACTAGAAAATGCATCTAGAAAAGCATTGATTCGGTTGAGCTGTGATTTTCTTTGAATATTATATACACCTTCATCACTTACCGCAGAGACTTCTCTGGGTGTTGCTGATGGAAATTGAACACCACCACCAATGCTGTGTTCTCCACTTTCGTAGAGTCCAATCTTAGTTGCTAATTCTTTGAAATTTTTCATTTAAAATCTCTCCTGAGTATGTTCTTAATAGTATTTAGGCGGTCAAAAGATTCGTTGGTTTTTTCTTTCTTCCTCCCACCTTTCTTATTACCTTTACCGGTGGCTCTGTTTGTGCATATTCCATACGCAACGTCATCTATGTTCTTTCCAGGCGCCTTTATATTGTCTGAGTTGCTATATCTTTCTTTAAACTTCGGATTATCTAGCAATTCATTGGCACATGTGTCTCGTTTCTTGATTTGAGCCTTGGATAGTTTCTGTTCAGTTAGACTTGATACAGTCTTACCCTTGATTTCCATATTTGGATCACCAAACCGAACTGTGACAATATTGCCCTTTTCATTTCGAACCTTCACAGCAAACTTCTTACTTTCACCGGAAGTTCTTTGTGGTTTGTTTAATTTTGGTTCAGCTTTTTCGTCTAGATAAACTTCTGTGTTTTTTCTAATCCTGAGATTTACATTTTCCTCTTCACAGAGAGCAGAAATTTCATTAAAAGAAGTAGAAATTTCATTGTTTTCTATGATGCTATACTTCTTTCCTTCTAGAAAGAATATATCACCGGAATTCAATTTGTTTATTTCTTGGGTTGTTCTCATCAGTTAGTATCCAATTGGTCCAGTCTTTGTTTGATCCATGTTAAATCTGTTCGTATTTCAGATAGTTGCTCAACAATTGTTAATCTGAAGTTTTCTGTTTCATCAATTCTGATCGATACTTCTACTACGTCTCGTTCGATTTGAGATATCTTCTGAGTATATGTAGCATCCTTTACAGCAACTTGCCAAATAATGGTTAATAATGTTAGGGCCCATCCCAGAAAAATCGCGATTGTTCCTATCTGGGGTTTTCTATTATTTGTCATCAGTGTCCTTATCTTTAGATGTACATTTACAGTCTTTTTTGGATTTGTTGGGTGGCTTTGGTGTGTACCCAATGATTGAGCTATATGGTGTATCTTGTAGATATTTCTGTAGTAATTCTAAGGATCCCATAAAACCAGCACCATGATCTTCTTTTATTCTTTTTTTGCTACCCGAACCGTTTCGTTTTCTGTTGCTACTTTCGTCTTCAAATCCAGCTATTACACCATCTTTGTGGGAAGCATCTTTACCATCACCATTACCATGAGTGCCTTTTTCGCGGTTATACTTCTGTAGTTTGGCTCGGTATTTTTTTCTCTTCTTCTGGTAGCAGTACTCTGAGTCAGATCCGGTTCCGCATTTTCCCTTTTTGTACTTACGGACCTTTCTACCTTCCACAATAGTTTCATTGAATATTGCATCAATGTAATTGTAATCATCCATGATGTCCTGTGCATCTCGTTCGACAGGAACTCTAAATCTCTTACCATCAACTGTTATTATATTGTACTTATCGGCTTTCTTATCATTTAGAACTGTGGTGTTTATTGGATCAATGTCGATTGCTTCTACTCCAATACTAAAGAATCGCATAACATCAAGAACACTATTGAAGCTCTGGATTGCTTGTTGCACCATTGTTCTAAGAGATTGTGTCGTTTCTACGTCTGAAAATTGTGCTTGTGCTGGTTCTTCTTGTGTTCCTGCAAACGGATCAGTAGTGCCAACAAGATCAGAATTGGAATTACCAGCACCATCAAGAGAGAAGTCTGATGTTACATCATAGTCTCGTGAACGGAAAGAAAGGTCATCAACGTCGAGTGTATCATCCATAGTCGCTGTCAGAGCGCGTAGATAGTCTATGAAGGTCGTACCATCAGTTTCCTGTGTTTCGATTCGTTCTTCTATATCCGCAGCAGAAAAGATTATGTTTACATTTGCAATTCTTTCTAATCGCGAAATGTATGCATCGGTAATTGGCTGCACCTGAGTGTTTGTACCATCTTTGTTGGTCGAAAGTATATGAGAGGCTGTAGCAGTTGAATCTGGACCAAATTTAAGTTCTCCTGTTAATACTTCCTTCAGGATAGCTCTCTTAAGGTATTTGTCCACAGACATATAATCCTCAATTTTACCAGCGATTTCATCATAGATGCGAGTTGCTTCTGAATACACATCTTCTTTACCTTCTTTAATTGTTCTTCCACTAGACTCTAACGACGAGAAGGTTTGGTTGATTTTAGATTTCAGATCAGCGGTGAGCTTCTTTACTTCTTTTCGTTGGGTGAATGGGGTGACCATTCCCAATGATGACATTGTGTTGAAAAGAGTAGTTGCTTCCCCGGGGATCGTGGGCATTAGTTGCTGCTTTCCAGCAACAACATTTGCACGAATGAAGTCATTTGTTGCGGGATTCATAAACACGAGGTCTGCCTTTGGCACGGCATCCTGTCCACCGTTCTGTGCCCATTCTGGGGTGAGCTGACTAACATTTGCTGCATTATCATATGCAACGTAGTCTGGTGGAATTTCTTGTATAAGTGAATCAATCACTCGTTGTGCTGCTGGTGCGAGAGTTTCACTGACATTCATCATTTCAGCTACGTCGGGAGAAATACCACCATCCATTGGGTTTCTTCCTGTTGCCATATTCCATGCCATAACTGCACCACCAATGAGTTGTCGGGGTTGGTGATCCCAGTCTGGGTTGGTTGATGCTTTGTCGGTGATCATCCTTCCATCACTTGGCATTCTTGGCATTTCCATATCAGGAGATATCATTTCGCCGCCAACTGGGGCAGGAGCACCACCAGCATTTCCGGGTGCCTGAGATGAACCAACGTCAAGATCCTTTGGATCACTTACACCAAACATCTTAAGGAGTTTGTTTGAAGTCTTTGATGCTTCAAATTCTGGTTCTTGCATGACACTGAATGCAATTTGTGGTGTCATTTCACCCATGGGGGGTGCATCTGGCATGTTACCAACAAGGATTTCTTGGAAACTTGGATTGAAATCTGCTTTTGGTACAATTCGGATCTTGTTATCCTGTGCGTTTCTGATTACGAGAAGCTCAGGCCATGGATTTGTTTCTGCTTGTTTTCTTGATGCCTGTCTATCAATTCGCTTTCTATCTCGTTCTTGAGTTTCTTGTCCATAGTCCGCACCACCACGCATGGTATCCATTGCCATGTTCTGTGCAGTATATGTGTCTTGCTCAAAGAGATATTTCATTGGAAGGAATGCTTCGTAGAAAAGATCAAGCTCCTCTTGGTCCGAAAATAATTCATTCGTTAGATTGAATTCTTCCATTTGACTTTGTAGATCAGCATACATTTGTCTGGATTGTTTCTTTGACATGAGAGTTGGTGTCATACCACTAAAGTCTCCATATCGTTTTTCTTTTGCTGCTGTTCTGGCACCAGAAGCGGAAATGTTTTCAATTTCTCCACCTTCTCGTTCACCAGCAGATACAACATTGTAGTTGTCAAATTTGAAGTCTTTGTGTGACCCAATTCGTTCAAATTCATTTACTCTATCGGCACCTACAACTACAGTTACGTCCTTGTATCCGTTATCTTGTAGGTGTGTGAGTGCGTGGAATGGGGATGGTTGGGATTGAATATTTGCATCGGGGAATGAGGATTTCATATAACTTCCCTTTTGGTCCGGCGAAAGGGGATTTCGTTTAGGATCGTGTGTTTGACTGGTAAACACATGATGATCATCATCACCAGCGAGTTCCTTCACCTTATTGATGAGCTTTTCATGGCCGCGGGTGGGGGGATTCATTCTACCAAATGTAATAGTTGTCTTCATTCCAACTCCATAAGAGATTGTGCTATTCATATTTATAAAAAAATGTCGGAGAGCCTTGCGACTCTCCGACCTTACTGTGTCGAGTAAATGTATATGAAATAGGGTTGAACTGCTGGATCACCTCCTACCTGTGTGCAAAAGAGTTGCTAAACA
>Ga0209337_1000340_pt1 | contig 37150 bp, 40 predicted proteins | sample LinPmetageLP53_FD_184044 | JGI IMG/M metagenome (GOLD analysis project Ga0209337, IMG submission 184044) | Marine viral communities from the Pacific Ocean - LP-53 (SPAdes) (version 2) | ecosystem: Environmental > Aquatic > Marine > Oceanic | place: Pacific Ocean | collected 2010-02-08
AACGTGCCGTTTGTTATTGTGTTGAGTAGGTGTCCTGTTATTGCAACGGGGCACCTATTTTCGCTGTGGAATTATATTACACAGCTGTGTATGTAGCCAGTTGGTTACCTGTATGTAGTATGAAGGTAAGGACCGCAATAATAATTACATGAATAAACAAAAGGCAACGTCGAGCCTAGCATTGTGGTGCTCGTCATTGAATGCCCATACATTAGCCCCCTGTATCTTGAGCATTCGTTCGTATATTTACGCAGAAGAAAGAATTAATAATAACGATAACAAAATACCAAGCAAAATGAGAATGAATATCTACACAATGCATAAGCGCACAGCCAAGGAGCTAAGCAACACTCACATTACAGTTAATAGAAGTGAATGCTTCAATGGCTATGTGCCGCAGTATGCCGTTGCAACAGTGTTTAACAGTCAAAGCGCAATAAATAAGTTTGATAAAGACTGTCACAAAATAACGCATCCAACCAAAGGTATGCTATATAAGCTACCTACTAATGTGATGAAGTTTGTTACTATAGTATAAATGCTAGTAGTAGCGCCCTTTGTACTGTGCACATTCGTTCGTATATTTACGTATAAGTTAAAAAGGTAATAATAATGTTAAACAAAAATCAATACAACATGAACAACGTTCAATTTAAGCCGGAGGGTCAACTCAAAGCAAGCGGAGTAACATTTAATGTAAAGGCTCAGCTCGGCCGCCCCGTAAATCCTAACAGCGCTCGTCAGCAGCGCTTAGCACAAGCGCCAGGCCGCAAGACCGGACGTCCAATTAATGTAAATAGCGTTAGGCAGCAGCGTTTAGCTGAGCTAGCTGCTAAGCGCATTGCAAATGGCGGTACAATTAAGCGTGGCCGCCCAGTCAATGCAACTAGCGAGCGCCAGCTGCGCTTAGCGGATTTAGCAGCGCGCCGTGCAGCAGGAACGCTTAAGCGCGGACGTCCAGCAGGCACAGCAAAAAAGGCCGACACTGCGGAGAAGGCAGTAAAGCCGGTTGTTGTTATAATGAATGCGTAACAATATAGAGTCGCAATAGCTACAATATTGTTTTGAGAGTGGGATACTATTGAGTCGCTAGCGGCCCGATAGTGTCTCACTATCGTATCGCCCGCGCCACAACCGCGTGCCGTCGATGGCGCGCGCTCGGCGCGATGGTATTTATGGGTATTAAGATATCGACTACGATAAACACGGCTCGAGCGTATATACAAATATAATGCAAAGGTCATTTAAACCCATTTAACCAAAAACCACAGGAATTGCGAAGGAAATCATAGAAAAAAAGCTTACACCGAGCCTCTTATATATTTATCAGTATGATTAACGATCCAAACGATGAGTGGGATGATAATTGGTACCCCGACACACCTCTATAAAAAAGGCGCGAGCTCCTCGCATATAATTAAATTAACAGCAATTCCCATATGTCCCATAAAGTATTCATAAGACACACGTATATCTACAGTTGTAGTGGCTGTAAGGGTGAATGGAAAATCAATGAAGCCTCGCAATTAGATAAACTAAATTGCCCACATTGCGGAAAGAACGACCATGTTGAATATATTCTACAGGATCAACGCAAGAAATACAATAGAAAGTGGGAGTAATATTAAAAATGCATTCCCAATGCGAATACAATCGCCATTATTGCGACATATATTAAAACACTGCAATCAAATGCTTTTTTTGTGGTTTGATTGTAATTTTCCATGTCAATAAATAGAATAACTACATATTCGACATGTTACTTGACTATTACTTAATTATTAAATAATCAATACCTCATAATTTATCGACAATAAAGTGCAATTTATCGTGGTTTCCCTTCCTTTTATATAAGATTAATACACTATCTGCCACTTTTATATATTTATTTACGTAAATGTTATAAAATTTGTATATACGTAATGAAAATCACAAGAATAATACGGTTGCTCGGAGTTTTTTTAGCTTTTTGTTTAATTTCCACATCTTTTAATTCACAATGTGAATTCGTTGCGGCGGGTGGCCCTAACCAACAAATAATAATGACGCTACCTGCAGATCTACCCAACTTACCGTATCTATGGCAAACAACCTCTCTTGATGGTACTGTCTTAAACAATGACAGTGATTTAAACAACACAACTTTTGTAACTAATAGTAGCTTACATGACACTATCATAACGTGTCTATATAGTAGCAGCGGTTTTTGCTGCTTAACCTACTATTTTGTGGGAGCAGCCACGTGGAGCTTAGTTGAACCTGAGCCATGTGATACTGTTTATATAAATACTACTGAGTACTTAGTGGACACTGTTTATATAAACACTACGGAGTATTTAACAGACACGGTTACGCTAATAGAGACTGAGTACATCGACGTTGTAATAGATAACTACGTATACACCACTGACACTATAACAGAGTTTGTTACTAACACCTCTTATATTAACTGTGAAACAGGAGAAGAATGTGGGACATTAACACTTTGTGATGAAACTTCTATTTTTGCCCCCAATACAGTTACTCCTAATGGAGATGGGTGGAATGATACATGGCAGGTTATAGCTGATGAAAGTTGTTGGGATCAATGGGAAATCCGCATATATAATAGATGGGGTGAGTTAGTTTGGGTTAGTACATCTAGTACGGATGAATGGGATGGTAATGTAGCTGCAGGAGTATACGTATATACTATAATAGCTTATAGTTCTATAACTAATGACGTATTTGAATTTAATGGAACTATATCTGTATTTTATTAAATAATATATATTTATCAATAAAAAAATATGAAGTGCCCTACAAGACAACAAATTGAAACTACTATTAAAAATAAAGGATATAAGTGGTTCGAAAATGGAGATTATAACCTAAATATAGTAGGTATTAGAAATTCTGAAACATTAAATGAAGTAACTAATAAATTTGATGACCATATAACTTTATCGTATAAAGTAGATGGTGAATGGAATTTTTATTGTTTTGATTGCACAACTGATCCTGGTCAACACTGGGTAGAAAATATTATAAATGAAGATGGTGTTGCTATTTTAAAACCAAATCAATATAGAGGTTCACATAAAATAGGACTTCACCAAGGTAAATATGAAGCGTTACGTCAACAAAAACCGGTACAAGTCTATAGAGATAATAATACAGATGGGACATATGATATGTTAGAAGAAAATATTCAAGAAGGAATATTTGGTATTAATATTCATAGGGCAACTAAATATGAAGGGAGAAAATCAACTCAAATAGATAAGTGGAGTGCCGGTTGTCAAGTAATAGCAGCTAATAATGATTTCCGTTTATTTATGGAAATTTGTAATAAAGCTAAAGATGTATGGAGTAATTCATTTACTTATACCTTAATAGAATCTAAAGATTTGGTTTAGAATATTGGTTTTTTAATATTTTGTTCGTATATTCACGGTAAACTATAATATATGAATAAGGGAGCAGCATATTGGATGGATCTTAAACAATTTAATGACAAAGATCCTGTATTTTTAGCTAAAGTCCAAAAAGGAATCACAAATTTTGTAAGAATTCTAACAGAAAAAGATATTCCTGTTGAGTATGCAACAACAGGTGATTCAATGACTGATGGAAAGACTGTATATATTGCATCAAACCTTAAAGAAGATACAATAGATTATACTGTTGGGTTGGCTCTTCATGAAGCTTCTCATGTTTTACTAACAGATTTTTCTTACCTTAAAAGAGAAAAAGGAAAATTATTAGAAGTAAAATGGAATATACCCAAAGAAGATTTAGATAATGTCTTTACTCTAATTAATTTTATTGAAGATAAAAGGATAGATAATTTTATTTATTCAACAGCACCTGGTTATCAGTTCTATTATGAAGAACTTTATCGTAAATCTTTTTATAATAAAATTGTAGATAAAAATTTACAAACAGATAATCTTACTACACCAACATGGGAGGCATACTTATTTAGAATAATTAACATATTTAATCGTAATTCTGATCTTAATAAATTATCAGGATTACAAGAAGTACATGATTTACTTACATTTAAAAGTATAAATGAATTAAAATCTACACAAGATTCAGTAAAAGTAGCTATTAATATTTATCATATTATAAAACCCCACCTTCAAGAAGAAGAGGAAGAAAAATCATTTAATAATCAAGAGCGTAAAACTAATATACAAGTTGAGAGTCAAAAGGATTTTATAAATTCACAACATAGAAAAAAAAGAATAAGTAAAGCCCAAAAAACCCAAGTTAATAAATTATCCCAATCAAAAACTAAACTTAATGATTATAATATATCAAAAGATAGTAGTATCTCTACTATTATCACACATGACTGGGAGCATTATTTTACATCTAAACTAAAACCGTGTGAAAAAGCTGTGGAAGATGGTTTATTTTTAGGTAAAAAATTATTATCTAAACTACAAACTAGAAATAATATTAAAAAGGATATTTTTGAAAACCAAAAAAAAGGTAAATTAAATACTAATAAGTTATTTAAAGCTCCCTTTAAAGAGGATATTTTTTATAAAATTGAAAAAGAAGATTTTAAAAATACTTTTATTCATATATCATTAGATTTAAGTGGCAGTATGAGAGGTGAAAAATTAAAAAAAACAATCCAAACGGCTATAGCTATAGCATATGCTTCTTGCCATCTAAAAAATTTTGATGTAGAAATTTCTTTAAGAGGAACATTCAGTAAAAATTATAATCCTAAAAATTCAGAACAAACTCCCTTATTAGCTTATGCTTTTAATTCTAAAAAAAATAATGTAAAAGATTTATATAAATTTAAGTCACTTACTACCTGTGGAATGACTCCTGAAGGTATTTGTTTAGATGAAATAAGAAAAAGTCTCCCTAAACCCTCATATTATCAAGAAGTATTTTTATTAAATATATCTGATGGCTTACCAAATATACATTCTACATCATATAATTTTAATACAGCTATTAACCACACAGCTAAAGTCATAAGACAGTATAGAAAAGATAATATAGGGGTTTTAAGTTATTATATACATGATGTTTGGGATAAAACCCAAAAAGCTGAAGGCACATTTGCAAAAATGTATGGAAAAGATGCCAAATATATAGATGTAAATAATATTTCTCTTGTTGGAAAAACAATAAATAATATGCTTCTTTCAAATACTATTAAGGTTTTTTAAATTTTAATATATGTAGTCTTGAAAAAATAATATTATGGACTACGAAGACATTTTAAATTATATTGAAAATATAGTTGAAGAAATTGAATTTGAAGAAATTCCTATCCTAGAAATTAAAGAAAAATTACAAGAACTTATTGAGGTAATTGAGAATAATAGGGGAATGAGTGGAAGAGAATTAGGAGATTTCGATTTTGATTGATCGCACTATATGTATGGGAAATGTTTATGACATTTTGTAATTAATAGGTTTTATTTCAAACAATTGGGCGTTATAAAATTTAAAGGATGGCAAAAGAGTTAAATGAAGAAACTGGGTTTCAAGTAAGTATTAAGACCCTAATGGGAATAGGTGCCGGAATGGCAACAGTTATAAGCATGTGGTTCATATTACAAGCTGACATAGCAGAAGCAAAAGAATTACCAATCCCCCCAGATCCCGAAATTACACGTATGGAGTTTGATATGAAAGATCAACTTGTACGTCAAACAATTATGACAACTCAAGAAGATGTCACTGAATTAAAGGAAGATTTAGATAGAATTGAAGATAAAATAGATAAACTTAAGTAATTATGAGATATTTAGTTGCATTTTTATTATTTTCAATTTCTTTTTTAGAATTACCTGCCCAAACTGTATGTGGTGGAGATTTATGTGTTATTCAATTTAATGCATCTTTTAATGCATCAAATGAAGTAAAATGGTTAAGTGATTTAACTGATTGTAATACTAACACAGTTGATATAGTGGCTAATCCTAGCCTCCCAAAAGAATATAAAATTGTTGTTGTACCTACTATCCTAATATTAGAAGATGGAGAAGAAGTAGCGAGGTTTCAGGCTAACATTATGATGCAAATGGAAGCTACCCTCAAAGAGGTACAAGAATCCATAGACGAAATCATAATGAGCAAATTTTAATGAAACATTTTACAATATTATTTTTATCTTTACTAAGTTTTTCTTCTTTTTCCCAAGAAAGTTGGGTTAGAGTAGAAGTTCAACCTGACCAGTACCCTTCTGAAACAACTTGGGAGATACTTGACTCTGCAGGAACAATATTAGCTGTAAATCCACCATTTACAGATATGTCACTTCAAACAACTATTATTCCTTTAAATACAGAAGATTATAATTTTGTTATTTACGATGAATTTGGGGATGGTATATGTTGTGCTTATGGAGAAGGGTGGTTTGGATTAAGTAATGACTGTGGATTAGAAGAATATGTGTACGATTTTGGAGGAGTATCTGCTACTGTATTTTTTACATTAGAACAATGTGCACAACCACCTCCACCAATAGTAGGATGTACAGACGAAGAAGCTTTAAACTATGACCCAGAAGCTAGTCAAAATAATTACATCGGTCAGGTGGCAGCATCCCCTTGTAATCCAATGTACCCTAGTAATTATAACTACTTTGGAATAGACTTAACATACTACAACGAAGATCAATCTGTATTTGCAATAGGTACAGAAATTTCTGTAGGTGGTTACACATACTATATAGATGGAGTAGGGGTCCCAAATAATTGTAATATAGGTGTAGCTCTAGTATATGTGGTATCTGACCCGGCTTTAGCTGACGGTGATCTGATGAATACAATGCAAGTAGGAGCACTATTTACAGATCTCTACCCAGAAGATACCTGGACAATTAATCCTTGTGAATATATTTATGGTTGCAATAATCCCGTAGCTATAAACTACGATCCATTAGCTACAGCTGATGACGGAAGTTGTCAAGTACTTTCTGGATGCTTGGACCCAACTGCATTAAACTATAATCCAGCAGCAGCTGTAGAGTTTCCCCCGGGAATATCAGGCCCTCCACCTTGTGAGTATTTTGTATTAGATACTACATCTTGTGGAACAGATTCTGTAGACCTTATGGTTACTATTATGGTAGACCAATATGCATCAGAAACAAGTTGGTTTGTAATGACCAATTGGAATCTTGATCAAATAGTTATGGAAGTCCTACCAGGAGACCTTAGTGGTGTAACAATGGGAACCACTATTACCCAGAGTGCATGTGTAGCTGACAATACAAACCTAACTTTTACAATAAATGATACATACGGTGACGGACTCGGAGGTGCTCAATGGGGTGGAATCGATGGAACATATATGGTACACACTGCATGTGATACTCTTGCAATGGGCGGAGGCAATTTTGGGTTAAACTCATTTACTAATGGGTTTTCTGGAGATTGTGATGATCTACCAATTGAAGGTTGTATGGACGATGACTATTTAGAATACAATCCAGAAGCAGTAATAGATAATGGTTCTTGTTCTACTCCTAATGTTTATGCATGTATAGATGTTAATTCAACAAACTATGATCCCCTAGCCAATACAGCAGATCAATTCCCAAATTGTTTACATACATTAAACTTAACAGATGGTGGAGAAAATGGTTGGGGTGGTTCATTCTTAATAGTAGCTCAGGGTGAAAATTACTATGGCCCATTTACAGTAGCACCGTCAGAGGCACTATTTACAACAGAATTAGATCTGAACTCTAATGAACTTGTAAAAGCATTCTTCTATTCAGATCCACTATCAATGAACTTTATGGTCGAATGTGGTTTTGAAATAGTCAGTCCTACAGGAAATATTATAGTACTTGGCGGAGACAATCCATTTATAAGCCCGATCAGATTGTCCCCATTTATGTATTCAGGTATGGGTGAATGTCTATCAACTTGCATTCCTATAGTTAATGGATGCATGGATAATGTAGCATGTAACTATCAATCCTTAGCAAATACTCCAGCATCGTGCACATATAATGTTGAATATTATGATTGTAATAACCATTGTGTGAATGATGGAGACGGAGATGGAGTTTGTGATGAATTAGAGGTAGAAGGCTGCCAAGATCCACTCCAATACAACTTTGATCCAACAGCAACAGACTCAGGACCTTGCGATCCATTTGTATATGGGTGTACAGATATTACAATGTTTAATTTTAATGCTTCTGCTAACACAGATAATAATTCATGTATTCCAGTAGTTAATGGTTGTACTGATATTACAGCATTTAATTACAATCAAGAAGCAAACGTAGATAATGATTCTTGTACTCCTGTAGTAGATGGATGTACAAATCCTATAGCTTTAAATTTTAACCTAGATGCAAACGTTGATAATTTAAGCTGTATTTTACCAATTTATGGGTGTATGGATGTAGCTGCTCTAAACTACAACGAATTAGCAAACGTAGATAATGACTCTTGTATTCCTGTTATAATTGGGTGTACAAATCCTACAGCATTAAATTATAACGATTTAGCTAATACAGATGACTTCAGTTGTATATTACCAATTTATGGGTGTACTAATGAAAATGCATTAAATTACGATGAAAATGCTAATGTTGATAATAATTCATGTATTGAAATAGTAGAAGGATGTACCGATATTAATGCTATAAATTATAACGAATTAGCAAATGTAGATGATTTTTCATGTATAGATTACATTTATGGGTGTACAGATTCAACAGCTTTAAATTATAACGAATTAGCTAATACAGATAATGGAACATGTATAGAAATAATAGAAGGATGTACAGACCCATTAGCTCTAAATTATAATGATTTAGCAAATGTAGATGACTTTAGTTGTATATTACCAATCTATGGTTGTACTGATTCAACAGCATTTAACTATAATGAATTAGCTAATATTGATAATGGATCATGTGAAGATATAGTTATAGGTTGTACCGACCCTTCAGCATTTAATTATAACCTAGAAGCTAATACCGAAGATTTTAGTTGTATTGATATAATTTATGGATGTACTGATCCCGAAGCAGCTAATTATGATGAATTAGCAAATACTGATAATGGGTCATGTGAAACTGTTTATGCTAATTGTATTGATCCCGTAATAGAAACTTATAATTTATTAAGCTTTGAAAGTGAATGTTTTGCTTGGGTAATTGATGTTAGTCCAAGTTGTTGTAATAATGAATGGATAGATGGGTGTCAAGAATTATATAATTACTGTGATATTAACACAGTAACTAGTATAGAAGAATTTGGTGAAACACAAATAATTGTATTCCCAAACCCAACAAGAGATGCCATAAATATCGCAAGTAACTTACAGGTAAACGCAGTTCTTTATAATTCCATAGGACAGTCCGTATTACAAGAAACTAATGTAAATCGCTTAGATTTAAGTATATTTGAATCAGGTATTTATACTTTAATTCTTACCTATAACGACCTTCAGTTTACTAAAAAAATCATTAAACAATGAAAAAGCTTTTAATTACCTTATTGTGTTGCGTACCATTTTTATCACAAGCACAACAGCTTAAAGAATGGGGTAAACAACAACTTAAATTTGCTACTTTTTATACTGCAGTAACAGGGAATAATTCACTAGCAGATATAAGTGTTTATTCTATAAATCCAAATAATGGGGTTTTAGAAGAAGAAATTGTATCAACTCCTTTTGATTATACTATAGCTTTTGGTGTTAGAAAAATAGCCAGATTAGATTATGAAAATAGAAAAAATGTATTTTATAATGGTACTGAAACCTCCGTTTCGGATGCTGCTACAGTTGGTAATGTTGAAGGGTTAGAATATTTATTTGAATTTGATTATAAAAGGCAACAAGGAAGTAAATTTGTTGATCAACAACATTTTTTAAGATATGTTCATGATCATTGGATTCTAAAAGTAGAATACGTCCAGGATGGTTTTGCTGATTTAAAATATTTTGAAGCCTCACAACGTTATAGATATAATATAGCTAAAGAATTTTCTTTAAATGTTGGTTTAGTTCAACGTTTTTCTGAACCCTATGGTTTTGATCCCTTATCTGATTTAGCCGGAGCTGACTTTACAAATATAGCTATTAATCAAGGATATGGGACTAATTTTGAAGGTGAGTGGATTGACTCTAATGGTAATGTAGTTGCTGAAAATAATATTGTATGGAATGCTGTGGCACTTCCTAATGTATTAAATGAATATGTTGATCAAGAAAGATCTTTATTACCATATCAATGGAATCATTCGTTAGTGTTAGGATATGATTATTATCATTATACTAAAAAATTATGGCTTCACTCATGGGCTAGTATATTACCACTTCATGTAAGTGTTAAAAATGAATATTCTTATACTAATTTTATTGATGGTAATACATGGTTTGATTATACTGGTGGATTAGTTTTTGGGTATCAAGTAAATAAAAGATTAGGTGTTTTCTCAGAAGGAAAATACCATAAATATTGGAATCGTAGATGGCACGATTTTTCAATTGGTTTTAATTATAGAATAATTTAAAATTAAGAAAAAATGAGTTGGAAAGAAATATTTAAAGATAACAATGAATATAATGAAAAATCTATTATAGGTTTTTGTGCCTTTTTAATTATGACTATTGTAATGATAGCGGATGTAATAACGGGATGGACAGGATCTGATTTAGTAATTAATGAAGCTATTTATAATTCATTCGTAATGGTAGTATTAGGCTGTTTTGGTATAGCTGGATTAGAAAAATTTGCAAATCGAAAATAATGTACGAATATAATGCAGTAGTCGATAGAGTAGTCGATGGTGATACAATTAAATGTACTATAGATTTAGGGTTTAGTACCTGGAAAAAAATAACTGTTAGGATGGAGGGAATTAATACTCCAGAATCTCGAACTAGAGATAAAGAAGAAAAAAAACGCGGATTAGCTGCCAAGTATAGATTAGAAGAAATTTTAGGGTATAATAATAATAAATGTATTTTAAAAGTTTCTGGTCTTGGAAAATTTGGAAGAGCATTAGCTAGCGTATATGTAGATACCTTATCACCAACTTCTTCAAAAACATCTATTACTGAAATTAATGTAAATACACAATTAATTGAGGAAGGACATGCTGTTGCCTATTATGGTGGAAAGCGTTAATTTTTCTATAATTTTTATATATTTATAACAAAACCACCAATATGGCTAACGATAATTTTTACGGATATAAAAGAAAAGACAAAAAACGCGCTAAAGGGTTAGACTATAAGGGCGTTGATATGGAATTTGAATCAGTAAATCCTTATGAATTTAAAAAAGGAATGTACTGTGAATTAAATAAGTTGGGAGCTGCTTCACTTAGAGAAGCTAATGAAGAGCAAAGAGAAAAAGCCACAGAAACCGTATTAAAAAAGTTAAAAGAAACCCAAGCTTATTATTCATATATGGAACATTACGAAACTACTACGCGTAATATGGATAAAAAACCCTCATTTAAAACCTTTTTAAAAGAATTAGAAGGCCATTCTATGAAAGAAATAGGAGAAAAATTTACTGAGGATAAAATGAAAGAAATTAAACTTAAAGAATCTATCCGTACTGAGGTTAGAAATAAAATTAACGAATTGTTCAAAATTAAATAAAATGACTATTAAAGAATTAAATAAACTTATTAAAGAAGAGCTTGATGCTTTCATGCAAGAAGATGAAATGGATGATTCCATGGATATGGGTGATGATATTGAAGTAACTACTGATGAACCTGAGGCAGAAGAAGATCCTTTAGATTTACTTCGTCAAATTTTTGATATGCTTAAACCTATAGTTGAACCTGAGGGAGAAATGGGAGATGAAGGGGATATGGAAGATATGGAAGATATGGAAAGTGGAGAGGAAGAAGAAGCTGAAGACGAAGGGGGAGAAGAAGAAGTTGATGAAGAAATGAAAGCAAAGAAAAAAGATGATGTAGATGAAAATCTTAATAGTCTTAATGAATCTAAACAACTTAGATCTCGCTTTAAAAAACTAGCTAATATTATAAAGTAATTATCCCATGGTTAACATTGACAATTTAGTTAATGAGTGGGCATACAGATGTGAGAAGGGCTATCCGGATATGGATAGCCCCTCTGATCTTCGTCTATTGAAAGTCATTTTAAAAGAACAAGGTGTATCTTTATCCCAGTTTCAAAAACACGTTATAGTTGAGGAGAAAGATAATAGAACATCTGTGGAGAAAGATTTTGAAAAATTTGATGATGAATTAGATAAACAAGATATAGATCCATGTGCTGCGTTAAAAGATCAAATATCGAATCTTATAGATGATATGGTTGGAAAAGGGGATTTGGATCCTAATAATACTAAACAAATAACTAAATTAATAGGTAGAACTTGTGCTTTTAGATTAGAACCTACATTAAGAAAACATTTAACTGACAAGGGGTTTAGTACATTAATTTTAAAAGAGTATGCTCAACAAATTAGAGATTTAACTGAGAATGAAACTTCGGAAGATAGAAAAATATTTAATGAATATCTTAAAAATCCCTCTAGACAAATTAATTTTCCCTCACAAACTACAGGTAATTTAAAAACTGAAATGAGAAAAGCTGGGTTACCAGATAATATTATCACTAAATTAATAACCCATACAGCTCAAGATGAAGGTAAGAAAGGAGTAGGAATGGGTGAATTAGCATTAGCTATAGTATTTAAAAATATTACAGACTCTGTGGGGAAAGGGGATTTAGCAATAGATGATGAATATTTTGAAATTAAAGCTCAAGCAGCTACTTTAGGAAAAAAACCAGAAGAATTTAAAGCATCCTTAGAAACTGTTAAAGAATTTGAAAAATATGGTTTAAAACGAGAACCAGTTACAAATCCAAAATCAGGTAAATCTTCTACTAAATTAACTTTTAATGGAATTGCTTATAAATTAAGTGAGTTTGCCGAAGTATTACCTTTAGTATATCAAGCTACTAATAATAAAGAAAATTTAAAATCTTTATTTAAAGAAATGCTTATAGAGGATGCTAAACATTCCCCTGAAGCTGTGGAATATGGGATAAAAGATATTGATTTAACTAAAACACATTCTATTCAATCTACTATAGCTAAAATTCATTTTTATAATTATGTAAAAACTCATGAATTTACTCACTTCTTAGCACACGATATGGGACAAAAATCTAAAAAAGGAGTAAAATCTATAATAGGTAATGGTGAATATATCTATGTTAAAGGTACACCTGGTCAAATGGCTGATAAATTAATAGAAGCTGGAGCCACATTTGAAAAAACTACGTTTAATAATATGAGACCAAGAATAGGATTTGGATCTGCCTTTGCAGAATAATTTGGCTCCCCATCTTTTCTAATATACCTTCGAATCTGTTGTAAAAGTCGCAACGGATTGTAAAATAATAATATGTCATTAGATAGTTTTTTCGATACATTAGATACAGAAACAAAATTCACTACGTGGAAATCCTTTACAATTCAAAGACTTAACCACCTTAGTGATATTATCCCTACAGAAAATATAATTGAATTACGTTACGTAAATGAAACTATAGCGTCTATCAATACCCTAACCTTATTATCTAGTAATTCAGATACTGGAAATAAACAAAATATTATCGAAAGATTACAAAATTGCAATTCATATTACAAAGAATTTGGATAATCATAACCAAATTTATACAATACAGGAAATATAAAAAAATTAAGATGGCAGCAAGATATCAACAGCAACTGAACATTGCTTTAGAGCGTATAGATCAAGGATTAGCTCGTGTTCATAGTATGGTAAAGCGTGGAAAAAACGCAGATGCTATTTACTTTATGGAAAATGACCTTAAAGGACTTTATGAGGAATTACAAAATATTATTAATATTGAACCTGGGTCAGATAGTTCAAGAATAGGTCATTTAAGATGATTGGAGCAGAGCAAATAAAGGTTAATTTTGAAGCATTTAATGGAGTTTTAGAAGCTAATTTTGAAGGTGAGCGTTTAGAAAAATTAAAGACCCTTACTGAGAGTTTAAAAGAGCGAATGATGTTTGCCCCCGCATCTACTAAGGATTGGTTTAATAATGCCTTTCCTGGTGGTTATTTAGATCATGTTTTACGTGTAAATAAAATAGCAAATCAACTACATAAGTTATATGCATTTCATAATGCTAATGAAACTTACACGGGTGAAGAACTTAATTTTGTTTCGCTATTTTCTCAATTAGGAAAATTAGGGGATTGGAATAATGAATACTTTCAAAAAAATGATTCGGATTGGCATGTAAAGAATTTAGGAATGGTATATAAATTTAATGCGGAAGTACCCGCAATGAAAATTTATGACCGTACAATTTTCCTATTACAAGATGCAGGTATTAAACTTTCACACAATGAATATTTAGCTATCCGCAACCAAGAGGGTCTATTTGATGAAAGTAATAAATTCTATTTTTACAGTGGACAAAAAGAAACTAAATTTCGCACCCACCTCCCATTATTAATTCACCAAGCAATCCAAACAGCTCAAGAAATTGAATACCAAACTTGGAGTTCTGGAAATTCGGTTGTACCATCTACTAAACCTGCAAATGCCTCTAAAGCCGATAAAAGCCTAAGGAAAGCTAAAGCAATAAAAGAAGAAAATAACCCTAATTTTAGTAAAAATACTAAATCAATAATTGATTCATTTTTTACTGACGATACACCAACTAAATGATTATTACAATAGCAATATTATCTGCTTTATTAATAGTAAGTTTATTTATAATATGGAATCTTATGAAGAAAAATGAAATTCTTGAAGATTTTATATCAAAACAAAGTGAAGCTATTGATTATTGTGATAAAAGATTAAAAACAATAGATGATAAAGGGTCATTTATAGCCGATGATGAAGTTGGTTGGTTTTTCGAAAAAATTAAGGAAATACAAGAGGCTCTAAATGAATTTCGCCTTCGCTAATTATGGCAAAAAAAAGAGGAAGAAAAAGTAAAAGACTATATTTTACTGAAGATACTGAGCTAGCAATAATAGAATATTTAGCTAGTGAAGATCAAGATGAAAGAAATAAGATTTATAATAGAAGAATACATTATTCATTCTATAAATTGGCAGAAAATCTTATACATACATTTAAATTTTATTACACAGAAGTTGATGACCTTGAAGATTTAAAACACGAGGTCATTTGCTTTCTATTAGAGAAACTCCATTATTTTAAAGTTGGAAGGGGTAAAGCTTTTTCATATTTTAGCATAGTAGGAAAAAATTATCTTATTCTCTACAATAATAAAAATTATGCTAAGAAGAAAAAAAAAGTAGATCCCTTAGATGCTGATAATGATGATACTATTTTAAATAATTTTGAACATAATGAATCATTATCTGTAAAAGTAGAATTTTTAGATATGTACGTTGCTCATGTAGATAATAATCTACATAGATATTTCAAAAAACCAGATGAAGCTAGAGTTGCAGATGCCGTATTAACTATATTTAGAAATAGAGAGCATTTAGAAATTTTTAATAAAAAAGCTATTTATATTTATATTAGAGAATTGACAAAATTAGAAACCCCTATTATAACTAAGGTAGTTAAAAAGATGAGAGATATATTTAATAACTCTTATTCTAGATATCTTGAAGGATAATATATTTATTAGTATGAGTAATCCACTTGATCAAATATTATTTGATGGGAAATCATCCTCCGATGTATTTAAAGAAATATATACTAATAGTAAGAAAAAAGACAAGCAAATAAATGCTTTAATTGCTGAATTAAAACCCTTAATCCAAAATATAGGGGATGCCCCAGTTGTAGTTCCTCTTATTAAAGAATATTTGGAAGTATCAGTAAAAAATGACGAACATCTAATTAAGATGATGGCAGTTATTCAACGTTTAAGTAATAGTGCTACTAATAATGGTGGGGATGCTCTGTTAACGGATGAAGAAATGAAACAACTTCAAGCAATAGCTGAAGAAATAGCAGGAGATGGGACTAAGGAAGAATAAAAATCATGGCCCATCTACAGGAGTAGTTAATTCTTCTAAGGCTTTAAAACAAATAAAAAGAGTTGAGGGTCTTATTATAAAAGACACTGATATTGGATATGTTGGTCCTCATAGTATAGGCACTATATTTTTTTCTGATGAAAAATCAGGTGAAATAGCCCAAGATCCTTCTTCTCTACCTTATGCAATCCCACGGAATAGAAATAATATTACTTACCCCGTAATAGGAGAATTTGTAATAATAACCCAAGGTCCCGCACCTGATTATTATCCAGATTTAGGGGGATCTCCTTTATCTAAAATAAATTATTATAGCGATCCTATTAGTGTTTATGGCAATGGAAGCAATAACGCAGTACCTAACCAAACAAATACAGACGACCACCAATTAGGAACTTATTTTAAAGAAAATGTTAATTTATCTCCTTTAAAGCCAGGAGAAGGAGATACTATTATGGAGGGTAAAAATGGCCAAAGAATACGATTTACAACTACTGGCCCCGATGGTACAAATTCTATAAGTAGAAATGCAACAGATGATCCAAACGATGGAAACCCTAGTATAGGACAAAGGGCTATAATTATTAGTTTAGGGAGTGGAATATCTGAAAATATAACAGCAGATAATGCTTCTATTTATATGTTTGAAAATCACAGCATACCTTTAGATGTAGCATCTACTAATGTTGATTCTTTAAATACCACTTATACACCTATAAAAGATAAACTAGAGACAATAAGTGCAAAACCAGAGGAAGTAATTCCTGAACCAATCGTTGAACCACCACAAGTCACAGAAATAGATTTTACACCAGATCCTGAAGGAGATAACACAGTAGAAGAAATTATTACATCTGACCCCCCACCAAATAATGATGATCCATTTTCAGATCCTGTATTTGATGCATTAGATGAAGCAATAGATGAAGGAATTCTTAGTGAAATAACTCCAGAAGAATTTGAATATGATGTAGAATATATATCTCTAGTGTCTGAAGATACTCCTTTTTCTGAAATAGAAGGTGAAGATCCTTCTCCTCAAATAAACCCTAATAGATTTGGAGCTCATTACCCAGGACCACCATCTTCTGGTAATCCAATATCTTCCACCAAATTCTCTCCCTTATTTAATAAATTTGGATTTAATGTAAGAAAAATTACTAAAAAAGAAGATATTGAGGCATATATTATTAGTGGGGATTTAGTAATGGTAGGAGACTCAAATTTAGATTCTGGTAAATATGAGCCCAAGATGAAAAGTGCTATTAAATTGGATGGGAAATATTATTTACATAAAGCTTGTGCCCCAGCATTTAATGCTTGGCAACAAGAAATGGATGAAAATGGTATAAAATATAAACTTACATCGGCATTAAGGTATGGGAAAGAGACTGGCGGAGGGCCCCATGGCTATGGCCTAGCAGTAGATTTTGGAAATTTATTTGCGGAATTAGCAGATTATGGAGTAGATAGGGGTTCAACAAACCCAGAGGTAAATAAACAATTAAGAATTAATTCTCAAAATTATAAAGATATAGCAAATATAGGAGCAAAGTATGGTTGGTTTAATCCATGGAGATTAGCAGATGGAGGAGGAAGAATAGATGAAGTATGGCACTTTGAATATTGGGCTGAACCCCTTGCTTAAAAAATAATAAATAACATGGCAAAAGAATTTATACAAGAAGATTTATACGTTGGTAAACAAATATTAATTGATAGCGATCGATTAGTACTTAATGGGAGAGATGATACTATATTTTCAAGTAATAATCTTTTTCTATTTAAAACTAAAGGCGAATTTCACATCAATGCTAATAATGATACATTTATTAATACACCTAAAATATACATAGGTCCTATAATAAATAGTCAAACCCCAAATATCCCAGCAGTAAAAAGTGATACATTAAAAATAATTTTATCGGATTTAATTTCATCACTTAAAACATTTTTTACTATCCAATACCCACAAACATCAGGTCTACAAGGCCCTAATCCTGAAATTAATAAAACATTAGGTCTAGAAATTATTAATAATTTAAAGAAGATAGAAGCAAAATTAGATGAAATTAAGAGCGACAAAGTATTTATATCATGATAAATAAATTTTTAAATACTATCCTTAATAGAAGTTCTAGACTACTATCAGAAAGTAAAGATAAAATAACTTCAGCAGCTAAAAAAAGAGCAAATGAAGAAATTAATTCTCAAATCCCTTCACCTGCTGATTTAGAAGTTCAATTAAAATCACTTCAAACTAATAGTAATAATCCGGAGGCACTATTAAAAGCAGAAAAAGTTTATAATAGATTTATTTCCCTTATTGATAGAGCAATAATGAAGTTAGAAGCTACTAAAGCAGAACTTGAAAGTATAAAAATGAAATTAGATGGAATTACATCTACTTTAGATATTTTTGATAATTTTATTCCAACTGTAAGAAATGTCCTTAAATTAGCTAACGGTATTTTAGCAGGATTTGATGCGGCATTAGCAGCTTCATCATCTACTTTTTCAAATGGACTAATAATAAATAAAGTAGGGGAAAAAAAGAAGGATTTAAAGGACAACATAAAATCAGCTAGAGGAGGCATAAATAGTTTTTCTGACTCAACTTCTTATTTTAATAGTGAAATTAATAAATTACTCCCGTTTGTAGATAAAGGGATTTCCGGTTTAGAAGAAGCAATCCAAAAATTGAAAGATTTAAGGGCACAAATAGTAGCAATTTATGAAAAATTTATCTTATCACTATCAATAACTGAACTAAATGATGAGGTTAGTGGTGAAGGACTACCTGATAATATAAATGAAGATGATCTTTCCACAATTTTAAGTGATGGATTAGAAACGGGAGATGGTACTAATGGAGATGATGATTCCTCAGATGATTCTTCAGATGAAGGTCCTACCTTATTTACCTTTAAAAAATTTAACTAATAAAACAAAAATATTTGATATTTATTAAAAACACCAAATTAGTATGAAATTAAGTGCATTTGAAAAAGTAATCAGAAAAGTTGTGCGTGAAGAAATAGATTACGCTTTAAGACGCGAAATTGCGTTATTAAAAGAAAATTTAACAACTAATAACCAAGCTATAACTGAAGTAAAAAATGAACCAGCTCCAGAAGAATTTAGACAAAAACTTAGAGAGCAATTTACTCCACAAGCATTTTCACAAGACAGTACATTAAATGGTTTATTAAATGAAACTGCCCAATCATCCCATGAAATCCAACAACCCCAACATAACCCCCATGATCCTGTAAATCAATTTATAAATAAAGATTATAGTCAATTAATGAAGGCAATTGATGGAAAGAAAAATTTTAGACCATAATGGCTATAAGACTCCGCAAACCTATAAAAATAACTCCAATTGATGTTGCTGAAAAAACAGCAGTAGGAATTCGCCTACCTTTTAATAAAAAAAGAGTATTTACTTTAGATTATACTACTAAAGATCACGCTAAATCTAAGTTAACAAATGTATTATTAACTTCACCAGGAGAAAGATTAAACCAACCATTATTTGGGGTAGGACTAAAAAATAGATTGTTTGAACAACAAACTGAAGAAGCGGGAGATAATCTTAGATCTATAGTAACTCCTCAAATTGAACAATATGTACCTGAAATAGAAATTAAAAATATTTTTCTAAAAGATGGAGGAATTGCAGGACACAAATTATTTGTTACAGTTAATTATTCATTACTAAATAATGATGAAGAAGATTCAGTGACTTTAAGTTTTACTAATGAAAATTTTAATGATTAATAATGGCATATTCAAGCGCTACATCCGATAATAAAACTATAAATTACCTTAATAAGGATTTTTCCGATTTTAAAGGAGCCCTCATTAACTTAGCAGAAATCTACTATCCGGATACTGTTAATGATTTTTCTGAGGGAAGTCCAGGTACTATGTTTATTGAAATGGCATCATATATTGGTGATGTATTATCATTTTATACCGATGCTCAGATTCAAGAAACTTTTTTACAATATGCCCAAGAAAGAGAAAATTTATATGCTTTAGCGTATACTTTAGGATATGTACCTACAATTTCAAATCCTGCATCTGTTGAATTAGAAATATTCCAACAAATTCCTGCTGATAGTAGTGGGGATCCTGATTATGATTATGCTTTACGTGTTTTAAAAGATTCTTCATTTAAACCTAATAATAATAGTGGAGTATCATATCTTATTCAAAATGATGTAAATTTTGCTTTTAGTTCTTCATTCGATACTACTGAACAAACAGTTTATTCTGTTAGTGGTACACAACCTGATTATTTTCTTTTAAAGAAAAAAGTTAAAGCTCTTAGTGCTGAAGTAAAAACAGCTACTTTTGCAATTGGAGCAGCTGAAAGATTTAAAACCTTATCATTAGATGATTCTAAAATAATAGGAATTCAATCAATAACAGACTCTGATGGAAATGAATATAAGGAAGTCCCCTATTTAGCACAAGAAACAATATTTGAAGAAGTTCCTAATGTAGAAGCTAATGATCCTACTTTAAAACAATATCAAAATCAAGTCCCTTACTTATTAAGAACTAAAAAAGTATCTAAAAGATTTGTTACAAGATTTAAATCTAACCAAAAATTAGAAATCCAATTTGGTGCAGGAGCTACTAGTGGTGATGATACAACTATAATACCAAATCCAGACAATATAGGATTAGGAATTAAAGATGGAAGGTCCTTATTAGATAAAGCATATGATCCTTCTAATTTCCTATTTACTAAAGCATATGGTGAAGTCCCCTCTAACACAACCCTAACAGTAAAATATTTAGTTGGGGGTGGTATAAATTCAAATGCTAATGCTAATATTATAAATAGAATTGGAACTATAAACACAAAACCAACTAAAGGAGGATTAAATTCTAGCATACTTACTACTGCTGTTGATTCAATAGCTTGTAATAATCCAAAACCTGCTATGGGTGGGGGTTCTGGTGATTCAGCACAAGATATAAGATTAAATGCAATTGCAAATTTTTCAGCTCAAAAAAGAACTGTAACAAAAGAAGATTATATTTTTAGATCATTAGCAATGCCCCCACAATTTGGTAAAGTTGCTAAGGCATATATAGCACAAGACACCCAAATATCTCTGGATACTAATAAAAGAATATCTAACCCCAATGCATTAAATTTATATACCTTAGGATATAATTACAATAGAAAATTAACTACTTTATCATATGCTGCTAAAGTTAATTTAGCAACTTACTTAGAACAATATAGAATGTTAACTGATGCTATTAACATTAAAGAAGCATCAGTAATTAATTTTAAATTAGAATTTAATATTACAACTAAAAGTGGATATTCAAATGATAGAGTCCTATTATCATCAATAAATTCACTAAAATCATTTTTTAACACAGATAATTGGCAAATAAATGAACCCATTAATAAAGGCGACATAACAGGTTTATTATATAATATAAATGGAATTCAAACAGTAAATAGTTTAGTCTTTACTAATTTATTTGGTGAAAACTCAGGATATTCAAAGTTTAAATATAATTTTGAGGCAGCAACACAAAATAATACTATATATCCCTCATTAGATCCTAGTATTTTTGAATTAAAATACCCTAACACAGATATAATTGGTAGAGTAACAACATAACACTATGGCACATTATTTTTTATTCCCCGAAAAAGACACTACGATTTACTCTCATACTTCTAGAGAAGTCCTTAATACTGGTATTGATGAGGTATTAACTCTAAGAGATGAACCTTCATCCACTGATTTAAATTATTATCCTAGTAGAATATTAATTCAATTTAAACAGTCTGAAATTAATGACGTTATTAATAATAAGGTTAGTGGGTTATTTTCAGCAAGTTTAAATCTTTACCAAACTGAGCATAAAGAATTAAGTATTAACCAAAATTTAGAAATATTCCCTCTATCAAGTAGTTGGAATAATGGAACAGGTAGATTTAGTAATATACCAACTATATCTGATGGTTGTTCATGGTTATATAGAGATGGGAGCCCAGATGCTATTTCAAATGACCCTTTAGGAACTAAATGGGCAACATCTAGTTTAACTACAGGAGTTACATCTAGTTGGATAGCAGCTTCTCCAGGCGGGGGAACATGGTACACAGGGTCAAACTTTGAAGTAACTGAAACATATGGTTATGGTGATGATTTAGATTTATCATTTGATTTAACTGCACCTATTTTAAAACATGTAAGTAATAGTTTATATTCTAATACTTACCCTAATGGAATTAGTAATAATGGATTTATAATTAAAAGAGCAAATTCACAAGAACACACAGCAATAGATGATGGAGAATTAAATTATTTTTCTGTAGATACTCATACGATTTTCCCACCATACTTAGACATATCTTGGGACGATTCATCATATAACACAGACTTAGCTACAGATTCTACTATTCTTAAAACTGGTGAAATATTTACAACATTAAGAAATAATAAAGGATCATATAAAACCATTGAAGAACCTAAATTTAGGTTAAATGTTAGAGAATTATACCCTACAAGAAAGTTTGTAACTTCTTCAAATTTCTTAGATGTTAAATACTTTACAAGTAAGTCTTATTATTCATTAGTAGATTATGCTACGGAAGAAACAATAATACCATTTGGTGAAGAATCTAAATTAAGTGCCGATGCAGAAGGAATGTATTTTAAATTATATATGCAAGGCCTTCAAGAAGAAAGATACTATAAATTTTTATTTAAACATGAAAATAATGATGGTATTGAAGTTTATGATGATGATTATTATTTTAAAGTAGTTAAAACATAATGGCTTACGGTAATTCAAATACTACAACTAATACCCAAACCCAGAATAGAGGATCTGGGGGGAATAGGGAAAATGGGGGAAAGGAAATATATCAATATGGGGATGTTACTTGGACTGAAGAAACACCCATGGATGAAATTCCTTTAGAGGATGAATTAGAGGATGAAGTAGATGATCTCCCCCTAGAAGATCCTCCTCCACTTATTAATGGAGATATTATGTTTGAAAAAACCATCTACAGTCAAAAATCATTTAGACAAACAGTAGATACTTCAATTAGTGAATTAAAAACCCAAAGAGAAGAAATAGATATAAGTAAATTTTTTAAAAATTATAATAAAATATTTTTTGATATTCCCAAAGAAGGGGGAGAATCACATACAACCTTAATTGCAACAAGTAAAGAATTTATTGAAAATTATATAGATCCTAAAGACAGTATTATTGATGCCTTAGAAGAGCAAGTAAGAGATCTTGAATTTGCACTAACATTCCCTGATGAAATTCCGGAACATCCCATATTTACTAATGGAACTATAATTAAAGAAAAAGGTGTTTCCCATACTACCCACTTAATGGATCAGGGTTATAGAAGATATGTTAGTTGGGATGATGATATGATAGCTGCATTAAAAATAGCTAAATTTGGTACTACTGATGCTGAGATTGCAGAAATAACATCTGAGGCAATGAAAGCCCTTCCTAGAGGATACCCTAATATAGATATAGACAATTACACAGAACCTTTTGATCCTGACTTAAATGAAATCAGCGACCTTATTTCAAGTTTAGGCTATCAATATTTAAGAGATGAAGTTATTGATGGCCAAGATGCAACAGCTTTTAACCCAGATCAATTTTCTAGCCAAAATGAATATTTATATAAATTAGATAAAGCAATTCAAAATAAACAAATAGTTATAAACAGATTAGGGTCATTTATGAGTGATCATAGATCACAAATTAGAACCCTAAGAGCTTTAGATCCTGATTTTTATGATTTAACTTATGGAGATATTTTAAACCAAAATGCTATGTTTATAAACACAGGAGGTGAAGATGACACAGAAAATGGAGGTGACGACACTTCTTCTAGAGACGACACGGGAAATGGAAATGGAAATTCAAGATATTAAGAAATTATGGCATTAAATTATCAACAAAAACAAGAATTAGATAAACTAGTAAAAAATCTTACTGTAGCTAATGATGAAAGAGAAAGACTTAAAGCCTTATGGAGGGCAGAAAAGGAAGCTTATGCTATATATAGTAGACCTGAATTTGACGTAAGTATAGAAGGGATGGGAGTATGGCCTCCAACAGAGAATCAGATGATATAATAATGAATAATAGAAGTTAAATATGATTATTAATTCAAAATCCATAGAAAAAATAAATCAAGGTGATTTATCCGCATCCTCTCCAAAGAACTTATTAAGAAGGTTTGGAAGGGCTAATGACTCTATTGAATTAATAATACATGACCCAAATGAAAGGGTAGTATATAGTGATGATAAATTTAATAGATATACCCCATATTTTAATCCCTTAGATAACCTAATTAGCTCTGTTGATATTAACTATGAGCAAGTTTTAAAAGATTTTGGATTTAAAAGTGGCCAATATAAATTAACACTTTCATTTCAAAGAAAACTCTTAGTAAATGGATGGCGTAAACCATTTTTTATTTCTGAAATATCCCCATCAAGAACAGAAATTAGATTTTCTTCTAATATTTTTGATGAAGATAATTTTATTGGGAAAGTAAATGAATTAACTGGAATTGTTAATTCTTCTGCTTTTGTTAAAGAATTAAATTTAAATTTTGGAGGGGGAGATAATATATTAATTACTAACGCCCAATTAAGTGAAAATACAGGCCTTATAAAATTATACAACCCACTTCCATCAAATATAGGTATAAATTCTAATTTTAGAATATATGAAGAGTTAATAAATCCTTTAGAAGTAACAATTGATTTAGGATCCCCTAAACCAACAGACTCAACAATCAGTCTTAAGGGCCCTAATTTTAATATAGATTATACTGATAATTACACAGTTCCCTCTGAATTTAGAACATATGATGCTATCCTAAATAAAGGGGCAGTAACTTCAAGTTTTAATAATATACAAAATTATTTAAGTGGTAGTATTCCTGTTGATTTAAAATTTGATAACCCTAATACCCCATCAGGTTACCATTTTGAAAATTTTATTCATTATAGTTCAGCAACTGAAAGGCTTAAAAACTTTAAATATAAATTAGAATTATTAGAATCTTATTCAAGTTCTTTAGCTACATTAAATAATATATCAGGCTCAGTAACATCATCTTCCCCTACTATTCAAAATATAACAATATTTAATAGTAAAACTGATAAAATAATTCAAGGACTTGATTATTATGAAAGATATCTTTATTTTGAAAAAGGAGACTATGCTTGGCCTAAAATTACTACAGGAAAACCCCACACAAATGCTAAGGTAGCATCAGCAGCTGCTGTAAGTTGGTTTGGAGCACCTATTGATGAGTATGAAAGTGCTTATTATGGTGGTCAAATGTTAAGTGCAAGTAAATATGATGATTGTAACCCATATTATATAGGAAAAACAATCCCACCTGACATAAAAGACAATCCTCAAAATGAAGCATATGTGTTATTTACTGAAATGATAGCACAGCATTTTGATGGTATTTGGGCGTATGTTGATAGTATAACTGATAAATATCAAGCGGATAGTGGTTTAAATGATGGTATTTCAAAAGAATTAGTATTTAATGCTTTAACTGAAAGAGGTATTAGAGCATACTCTCAATTTGAAAACTCATCAATATACGAATATTTCCTAGGAGATGATGGTAAAGGTAGTTTTCAATATGCTCCGGCTTCTGGCTCAAATGAGAATGCAACTATGATATCTGCTTCTAACGCAGGATCAATTCCTAAAGGTGATATATCAAAAGAAATTTGGAAGCGTTTATACCACAATGCACCTTACCTTTTAAAAACAAAAGGAACTGAGCGTGGATTAAAAGCTTTAATTGCTACATATGGTATTCCAGAGTCGGTACTTCATGTTAAAGAATATGGAGGGCCACTACAAGATAAAACAGGATTTAGAACTTTCTCTTATCAAAAGGAAAGTAGAATGGCTGCTGTTGATGCTACCAGTATAACGAATGGTGAAATTGCTCAACATTTTAATATGCCTTCAACAACTAAAACATTACAAGTTAGATTTCTCCCCGAAAAAGGTTCTGTTACCTCATACGATATATTAACTGTAGTGGATCCGGATCCCAATCCATCCATAGGACCAAATGATTTTTCAATAGGAATATCCCAAAGCATTGATACTACTAAATTAAACTCAGGATCTTTTGCACATCTTGTAATATCCTCAGGATCAGCTGATGACGCGCTTGTTGGTTTAGTAGCTAAAGATGCTAGTACATTAGGCCCTATTTTTAATGGTGATGTTTGGAATCTATCTGTAAGATTAAATAGTGGTTCAGGGGCAGGAAATACCGTTGAAGCATTTGCTACTAATACTACTTTTAATAAAAATACTTATGTTTTATCTTGTAGTTTAGATCTAACAAGTTTCTTTGTTGGGTTAGATAATAATGCTAATATTCATATTGGAAATACTAGTTCAACCACTAAGAAACCATTATTAGGCCCCTTTTCGGGAAGTGTACAAGAATATAGAGCATGGACAGAAAAATTAACAAAGAATACTATAGTTACTCAATCATTATCGCCCTTTAATTATAATGGTAATACTATAAGTTCTAGTTATGAGGCTTTATATTTAAGAATTCCTATGGGATCAAATCAAGTATTAGGTGGCGGAGTTATTAATAATGCACCAAATAATTCTTTTCAACCTCTAGGCAACGGCTATATAGGCTCTGTTTTATCACAAACTCCTATATCTATTGAAGAAACCCACCACCTACCTACACCTGACACAGTAGGCTCAGGAATGGTTTCAGATAAAGTAAGAATTGACAATGGCACCTTTGATGATAATTTCTTAGATCCATTTATTTCAGTTGAAACATCACCCCAAGATAGACAACCACTTGACTACTCAGATGTAGGTGTATTTTTCTCACCTACTTTTGAAATTAATGAGGATATAATTTATACTTTAGGTGGATTTAGGTTAGATGATTATATTGGTGATCCAACTTACTACACTAGTGGAAGTTATCCTGACTTAAAAACTATTAGAGACATTTACTTTCAAAAAGTAGATAAAAAATATAATTTCCAAGATTACATAAGAACAATACAATTCTTTGATCATACCTTATTTAAGATGATTAAAGACTTTACTCCTGCAAAGGCTAATCTTAAAACCGGTTTAGTAATTGAACCCCATTATTTAGAAAGAGCAAAATTCCCAGGAAAAAATATTGATTATGAAGAAAAAAAGGAACATTTGGCTTTATATAAAATGACAGGTTCTTTAAATAACTCTACATCAGAAACTGAACACAGTGTAGTTATTGATGTAGTAGATTATATTCTCTCAGGGAGTGAATCAACTGCAACTGAAAATGTAGCACAAACAAATAGAATTAGTAGAAAACTATCCCTAACATAATGCCGGTAAAAAACCCAATATCACAATCAAGTCAATTTGAATTCAATGATTCAGTTTTAGATACTCATGCTTGGAAATCTTCTCGTTATAGTGGAAGGCAACTATCAAGTCATAAAATTAATGAGTACACTGCTGGAGATACGACTTTTGCACACACCCCAGTAATAAGTAATTTTACTAGAAATATTTACATAGGAAGTAGAGTTCTTGGTATGAGAGAACCAGGATTAGGAAATCCAACTGATGGTACTCTAACACCTTTTCCAGGTTTTTCTTATGTAACGGTAGATGATTATATAACTGTTAATGATGATGATAGTATTACAAGACGTAGTATTAGAAGTGGTAGAGGTGAAACTGGTGAACTACATGCTAAAAAAGGGTTTTATCAAGCTTGGTATCAAGATTTTCCTATAGGAACTCAAGTTGAAATAAGGCCCTTAGATACAACTTTAGCACAAAGTTTAGCCCCTAGCTATAAGATATTTAATAATAGTGGGCAACTTCAAAAAATATTATTAGTAACACAAAACCACGCAGTATACACAGGATCAAATGTAGGTTCCTTAGATTATAACTCAGGATCATATTACGCAGCATCATATAATACTGCATCTAAAATATTTGATTATTGCTCAGGAAGTGGAAACCCTCATGGAAAAGATTTAGGAGCTGAATTTAGTGTATTTAATAATTTATTATTAGTAACTAAATTTTTTACAGGCTCATTAATAGCTGCCCCACAAGGAGTAAATCAGCCATATAAATTTGGTGATTATAATGGTCCTTCAGCTGATATTGACTTTGGTGGTGACGGAGGTACAACAGACACCTCAGGTGATAACAATTTTTCAGACTTTGTTGTAGATAGTGGTGATAACAGCTCAGATGATGAAACTGAGGGAGGTGGTGATACATTCAACCCTAATTTTGGTTAATTAAAATAAAAAACAAAATGGCAAGTATAGCAACTAATACATTTACACCCTCCGAACGGTTAGGGAGAACAAACCTTAATGAATTCTTTAATGCAGCTTTAAGTTATAAGGATAATGCTGTATGGAAAGGAGATAAAAGATTTTTTATAACATTTTTACCTAATATAAATAACACAGCAGTAAATTTTGGTAATAATACCAATCGTAGAGATGTTGTTAATTATAATATAAGAACAAAACTCACAGGAAGTTTCCCTGATAATGTTACAAATAAAGATCAATTTAAAACAACAAATCTAGCCGAATTATCAACTACAGAAATTATATCAGCTAATAATAGCCAAAATCAAATAACACTTTCTAGTGATTTTCCTCTTAACCAACAATATATTGCTCGACAACATATAGGTGAATCATTTCATAATCACCAATCAACTCCACCATTATTTTCTAGTGGAAGTTACTTAATAAGTAAAATGAATGATGATAACCCATCATTATTAGTTGAATTAAATAGGGATCAACAACTACCTAATGGAACGGGTAATAAAGAATTTGTAGTTATACCTAATAATCTTCACCCATTTATAAAGGATAATTTAGAGTATTTTCTTATACGAGCTGGTATGAATGTTAGTGGAGATGCTTCACCCTTTATAAAGTTAGATGAAACAAACCGGAATCTTCTTTAAAAAATATATATTTATAAACAAATCAAACAAAAATGGGATATTTAGACAATACAAGCGTTGTAGTAGACGCAATTTTAACCAAAAAAGGCCGCGAACTTCTTTCAAGACAAGATGGCTCTTTTAATGTTACTCAATTCGCTCTAGCAGATGATGAAATTGATTATACATTATACAATGAAAGTCACCCAAATGGGTCTGCTTTTTATGGTGAAGCAATTGAAGCCTTACCTTTAATTGAGGCTATTCCAAATGAAAATAGTATAATGGTGTCTAAATTAATTACTCTTAATAGAGGAACTTTCCAAATACCAGTATTAGATGTCGACTCATCTATCATAAAATCTAGAGGTGCACAATTTTCAATCAATCCTCAAACTCTTAATTTTAGTGGCAACACAGAAATATATTCGTTTACAATATCAGACAGAAGACTCATATCAACTGGAGCAACAAATGGTGGCGCCGGAGTAGAAATCCCATTTACAGGAACAGCTCTATCAGAAACATATGTAGGATCTACATTTACCGGTATGACTTTAGGAGGTATTACATTGTTTGGAAATAATGCGGCCCTTGCAACTTCAATTATAGTAGTAGGACTAGACTCAGGAGCCAGATCAACCGTAACTCTAACAGTAACTAAAGTTGCAGGTGGAGATAGTTCAGCACCCGCAAATTCATAATAAATAATGGCAAATTCATATACAATATTCGATACAAATAAAGACACAGTAAACAGCATAGATAGAGTCTTTGCTAGTGCTTGGTCAAGTAATACTAATGATTTAGGAACATCTCATTTTTCTTCCAGTACACAATATGATAAATCAACTCCTACTTCTAGTGGTCAATTTTTTATGGAAATCTATGATAAACACCCTATTAATGATGCAACAGCAGAAGTACAATACTCTATTGCCTATGGTCATAGAAATGGATTAGGATCCGAACTTTTTAATACTGGAACAGGAGCTGAAACTTTTTCAGCTGCAAAAGCTATATATAGTCAGTATCGAAATTTAGTATTTGGAGGTGATGAAACACAAAATTTTAATTTTGCGGGTTATACCCCAGATGATATTTATGTTATTAACATAAACAGGGCTAGGTATAAAAATGCTATTAGATTAGGTAATATAAAAATTAATCTTTCTGCGGGTAGTGGCTCACTAGCGTCTGGAGCTAAAAGAACAATAACTCTCACAGATGATTCAGTTACAACTTCAGGATCGGCAAATTCTATTAGACCAGGTGTAGGAAGAGAATTTAATCTAGTCTCAGGGTCAAATGGTGTAAGATTAGGTACCACAACATCCCAAACAACTAGTGGTTCATATGGGTATGTTTATCCAGATGCCGGATTTATCATATTAAATGCAGATGCTTTAGATGTAAGTTCATCCTTAGCTAATTTTGCTGCGGGAGCAGGAGGAATTAATTTAGCAACAAGCCATAGTGTTGGTACTGGTGTTACTCATGCTGATAATCCAAGAAGATTACAAGATGCTATTAAGCAAGGAGGTTCATTTATTTTAGATTCTCAAGAAGATATTGCAAGTAAATTTTATTTTTGTAGAGTATTCAACCGAGATTTTAATTATAGTACAAATGACTCATTTACTGGTACTGATGGTACTTTAACTTATGACTCTATGATTGATAATCCACAAGTATATATTACAACAATAGGCTTATATAACAACAACCAAGATTTATTAGCAGTTGCTAAATTATCTCAACCTCTACCTAAAAACTTTACAAAAGAAGCTCTTATTAAAGTTAAACTTGATTATTAATGCCTGGCGTATTCAAAAAGCTAAATGCAAGTGACGTAAAAATAACACCCTTTGAAGCCCATAAACAATATAATACTACTGTTTTAGCTTCAATAGGTGCACAAACGGCTTCTTTAGTTTGGAGTGGTAAAAGTAAAAATGAATTTTCAACGGGTAGTAGGCAATACTTTCAATTAGATAAACTCTATTATAGAAATTATATTCAAGAAAGAGCACATCGTTTAGAATTAGATGATGCTACTTATACTACTCAAGAAAGAAGATTATACCAAAGTGCAAGTTTATTAAGTTTATCTCAAAAAACATTTGGCTCAGAAGTTCAACCTAGCACTTTTAACCTTTCTGTCACTAAGAATTCAATACAACGTAATTTTGCAGATGATGGGTTTGGAAATCTTTATGATACTGATTTAGGTAAAGATAATTTTCCAAATGAAGGTAATAGGGTATTATATATAGCCCCAGTTAATGGATTTAAAAGAGAAAATTTAATATTAAATCCCAAAACAGGAAATAGCTATGTAAACCCTCCTTCTCATAATGGTTTTTCAAAAACTATTTATGATGACTCATACTTCCAAAATATAGTCACTTTTAAAAATAGTTCATTTACAAATTACTTAGCACCATTACATAATACTTATGGAATAGGAAAACACAGTACTCTCATTGCTTCATCATCAAGAGTTAGAATACAAAACCGCCCTTATTTAAATTTTAATAATGAGGATTTTACTATATGCTTTTATTTCGCTCCATCATCGGCTTTAACTACCCTCCATAATGAAATATCCGGAAGTGGTAATGAATGTTATATTTTATCTAAAGAAGGTGCCCAAAATTCTTCCCCATTAGGAACTGAAGCGGGTGGTAATTTTTCTTTAAATACCCTGGGCGCTTTAGATATTACAACAACCCCAAGCAACCCAGCATATCCTTATAAAGTATACATAAAAGATGACCCCACTACAACAGATGTATCTTGTTCTATCTTTTTAGAAAGATTTGATGGGGATAATTTGGCAATAGTTAGTGGTAATTTTTATGTTCCATCTGATAACGATACCCCAGTCCACATTTTACTCCAGAAAAAAGGAAGTTCTTTAGAAATATATAAAAACGGAACATTAGTAGGAAGTGACACCGATACTACAACTAAAACATGTCAAAACAAAGCAGACCTTTTTATATTTGATAAACAAAATTCTAATGGTACTTTTTATAGTGGCTCCAATAATTGGGGAGCTGATAGAACCTTTAGACCACACCAATTTCAAATGTGGAATAAATCAATGTCTACAGATGAAATAGCAATGATTTCAGAATCATTTACTGGAACCTATCCTGTAGGTAATTTATTTTATGATAATGGATTTGCAGTATTAACTCATCCTAAATACATGGGTGCATTTGATGGTGGAACTTTAAATACTTTGTCGTACAAAAATACCCATCTAATTACTGAAAATGAATACCAGTGCACTATGAATGAAAATGAATTTGAATTTACCCGAAATACTTCAGCTCGTAAAATTACAACTGATGGGAGTGAAGACATAGCTAATTTTGCAACCGGATCCAATTTCAAACCTTATATTACAACAATAGGGTTGTATGATGATAATGCTAATTTATTAGTAGTTGGAAAATTAGCCCAACCAGTAAGAGCAAGTAGCGAAACAGACACAACATTTATTATAAGATACGACACATGATACCAAAAAGTTATGAAGATTTCCCTAAAGGAGCTATTGGATACGTTTACCAAACAACCCACATACCTACAGGAAAAAAATATGTAGGCAAAAAATCCTTAATCTACAATATAAAAAGAAAACTAGGTAAAAAAGAATTAGCTCTCCATGAGGGTAAAGGCCGCCCACCTAAATTTAAAGTAGTCCAAAAAGAAAGTGATTGGAAGACTTACTATGGTTCTCATAAATTTATTAAGGAAGAAATTAAAAAGGGCAATCAATCTGACTTTAAAAGAACAATACTTCAGTATGCCTATTCAAAAAAAGAATTAACTTATTTAGAAAATAAAGTACTTTTTACTTTTGCTGTTTTAGAGAATAAAGATTATTTAAATGATAATATTGAAGGAAGATATTTTAAAAAAGATTTTGATTTCACCGAGGGTTTGTGTACATTTCGTGTGTGAAGGAAGAACGCTTATTATACTTACTTGAAAGTCTCTTAGGAAGATCAAAAACAGCAAGAGGGGGAGATGAAGCAGTATTTAACTGCCCTAATTGTAACCACAGAAAAAAAAAGTTAACACTTAATAAACTTACCCAAAAATACCAATGTTGGGTTTGTGGTTTCAAGGGTGCAAGAGCCCTTCAACTCCTTAAGTTTATTAAAGCCCCCTATACTGCTTTTGAAGAACTTAGAGGCATTGATTCTCAATATAATTTTAAATCAACTACTCAAGCAGTAAAACCAAAAGATCAACTTAAACTTCCTGAGGGATTCATTTCACTTCTTAAAGGAAAGGGATTTATTAGAAATAAAGCACTTAATTACTTATCATCTAGGGGTGTAACCCTTCAAGATGTTGTCAAATACAGCATAGGATATATTGAAGAAGGGCCTCTAAGTAATTTCATTATTACCCCAAGTTATGATAGAAATGGATTTCTTAATTATTGGGTAGGGCGTTCATTTGACCCCAATGCTTACCATAAACATAAGCTTCCACCTACATCAAAAGACATTATAGGTTTTGATATGCTTGTTAATTTTAATTTACCACTTATATTATGTGAAGGTGCCTTTGATGCTATAGCACTTAAACGAAATGCTATTCCGTTATTTGGTAAACGTATAAGTAAAACTTTATATAAAGAACTTGTAAGAAGTAAAGTAAAGCAAATTTATTTAGCTTTAGACCAAGATGCTATTTTAGATTCTCTTAAATATGCTAAAGAATTAATGTCATATGGAAAAGAAATATTCTTATTGGAACTCGAAGGTAAAGACCCAAGTGAAATAGGATTTGAAGGTATGACTAATATACTCCAAAAAGCAAAACCCTTAAATTTTCAGGAATTAGTAAAAAAGAAAATCTTATATCAGTAATCGATATGTATTGACAAACTGTATTTAATGAAGATAGCTCTTTTACCAGGAGGTTTTAAACCACCACATTTAGGTCATTATAATATGGCTAAATACTTAGCAGACTTTGCAGATAAAGTTATTATAAGAATAGGACAAAAAGAGCGAGAAGGCATTGGAAAAGAGTTAGCCCTTGAAATTTGGAATTATTATAAAGAATTTGACCCAGATTCTCGTTCTGGTAAATTAGTAATAAGTGTTGCACAATCACCATCACCCGTTAGAGATGTATATGATTTTGTAGAGCAAACAGCACCTGAAGGATCTACAGTTATTCTTGGTTTAGGTGAAAAAGACGCTTCCGATGGGCGCTACAATAGCATTCCAAAATTTGCTGAACCTCGTAATATCAAAGCAGAAATTGAATTAGTCCCACCTCAAGCAGGAGGCATTTCAGGTACAAGAATGCGTGAAATAATTAAATCTAATAATAAAGAAGAATTTTTTAAATTTATTCCCGATTACCTCCCAGAGGAAATTAAGGAAGAAATTTGGACTAAGTTATTAGATTCTCAAATGCCCACTAATATAAACGAAGGAGAACAATTTGGTGTATTATATCACTACACAGAAAATTTAGATGGTATACTAAGTAATAATACATTAAGTGGCCCAGTAAGTTTAACTCGTAGTAGGGATTCAGATGTAAAAGATTGGCTTGGAAGTGTACCTATTTTAGTTTTAGATAAAGATAAATTACGTCAAAATTATAAAATTATTCCTACTAAGGATATAGGACCTGATGACGCTAATATTCAATATGATGAAATGGAAGAGGTAATAGATAAAGATATTACAAATTTGAGTAAATACATTGTTAAAATAATATTATCTAAACCAAATGAAGAACATGAAAATGCTTTAAAAGAAAAAGGCATACCCTATGAAATAACGGGTTTAGATGAAATGATGGGAGGCACCATGAATAAACAAGAAATGGATAAGCATAATGCTAATATGAAAAAGCTTAGCAAGCACTTATCTAAAGTAAATTCTCAGGGAGATATGGTTCCTGTTCCAAGAAATTTAACTAAAGGGTTAAGAAGAAAATTACATGAAGGTAGATATGATCAGGAAGTTTTAATACAATCTCGTTATATAATAAATGTATTTAAATCAACCTTAGGAAGAGAATACGAAGAAAAACTAGAAAGTAAGTTTGAGGAAATTGAATATGAATTACAAATTAACCTAATCCCAGATGGGGTAGAAACATTAGGTTCTATTCCTTACGTAGTAAATGGGGGTGCTGATGAATACTCAATTTCTATCCAAATCAACTACAACCCCTCTCTATTTCCAGAAGCTTTTAATGACTTAGTAGCAGAAGTTAAAGATACTTTAAGACATGAATTAGAACATTTAGGACAATATTATTTTGGTAAGGAAGTTGAACCCGATGGCACAGATCCAGATGATGTTCCATCATTTGAGTATTTTACTTTAGATCATGAGATTCCTGCATTTGTACAAGGTTTATATAAAACTGCTAAAACTAAAAAAATTACTTTAACCCAAGCAATTGATGATTTTTTAGCTGAAAGAGAATACGAATTAACACCTAAAGAAGCTGCTAAAGTCAAACAAATTTGGATTAACTGGGCTAAAGAAAATCTACCAGCAGCACAATATCAAGAACAAACAAACGAAATGAAATTATTTTCAAAAGAATGGTGGTCAGATGTAATCATCGAAGAAATTATAAACGAAGGTGGAGCAGCAGGACATATGGCTCATCCATTTGACTTACCAAATGTAACCACAGGTAAAGATTTAATTAAATCATTTGAAGTAGCTGCCGATAGTCTTAAAAATGAGCCGGGTGCTGTTAAGATAGATGGCGTAAATGCGTCAATTAGACTGCTGAATAACGCAGGCAAACGCGAGTTCGCCATGGACCGCGGATCGAAAAAGGCACTCGATTTACGTGGCGTTACTAAAGCTGATTTGGAAGATAGATTTGGGCCTGGACACGGCATGATTAAGGCGGGGAGCAATGTATTGGATATTTTTAATGCAGCTTTACCATCAACTGAAGAAGAATTAAATGCATTAGGTTTATTAAATGATCCTAATGTTATGTTTAATATGGAGTATGTTTCAGGTAAATCTAACGTACAAGATTATGGTAAAAATTTCCTAGCACTACATGGGTTATTAAGTGTTGAAACTAAAGAAGTCCAAGGAGTTCGTAAGATGCTAACTAAACGTATCACAACAGAAAAAAACTTCGACCAAGCAGATATGGATGAGTATCTAAAGAAGTTAGAGCCATTTGCAAAGAAAAAAGGATTTGAAATATATGGCTCAGTTCCAACTACATTTACAAAAAATCCAGATTTTAAAGCAGCTTTAGGCACAAATTATACAATTGACTTTGCTGAAGGTGATAAAACCAAATCTCTAGTCCAATGGTTAAACGATGTTAGCAATATCCCAAAAACAGATCGTTTAAAAATGAATGTAAATGGAACTATAAAGGATGTAGGAGCATTAAGTAAGCAAGTATATTTTGCCGTATTTGGTGGTGAAAATGTAGATGATTTATTTGACAACGAACAGGATATCCAAAAGGCAGTCCAAGGAGCCACTACATACCTAGCAACAGAAAAACTTGGCGATGCAATATTAGATGTATTAGATTCACCAATGGGTTCGGTTAATGACCATGAAGGCGTAGTTATACGTGACCCTAAGGTTTCACCTAAACCATATAAAATAACAGGTAAATTTATAACAGGAGGTGTATCCTCAGATTTCCAGAAAAAATGAAATTAGAAAAAATATTAAAACATAGAGCAGGAATAATTACTGAAGAAATAACCCCACAACAATTTGTTGATATGGTTAATGATGAATTTGATCTTGAAACATTAGAATTAATGAAGCAAGCTATCGAAAACCAAATATCAGTAATATCTTCTGGTCAAGATATTGCAACTAGAAACCCTATTAAAGGATTTAGACAATGAAATTAAAAAATGTATTGGAAAGTATAATGGATCCTCATTTAAATCCTTTAGAAGACTCTATTAAAGAGAAATTATCTTCCTTAGGAGATGCATCAGTTAACGCTACGGAAAATGATGCTAATGAAAGGGTTTTTGGTAGTGTAACATTTAGAGAAGAAGTACTACCCGATGAAAGTAAAATAGAAT
>Ga0209337_1000342_pt1 | contig 37086 bp, 48 predicted proteins | sample LinPmetageLP53_FD_184044 | JGI IMG/M metagenome (GOLD analysis project Ga0209337, IMG submission 184044) | Marine viral communities from the Pacific Ocean - LP-53 (SPAdes) (version 2) | ecosystem: Environmental > Aquatic > Marine > Oceanic | place: Pacific Ocean | collected 2010-02-08
GGCCTTCAGTCCACTGGTAAGTCATATATGGCAACCCAGATTGCTGCAAACGCTCAGAAGGCCGGCAAGATGGTCGTTTACTTCGATTCGGAGTCTGCCATCGACCCAACATTTCTGGAACGCGCAGGGTGTGATCTAGAACGACTAATGTACGTTCAGGCATCATCCGTTGAGTTTGTTCTTGAGACTATCGAGGAACTGCTCGGTGCAACAGACGAAGAGTTGGTATTAATTTGGGATTCGTTGGCGTTTACGCCATCAATCTCTGATGTTGAGGGTGATTTCAACCCCCAATCATCAATGGCTGTCAAAGCCCGCATTCTCGCTAAGGGAATGTCAAAGCTTGTTATTCCAATCGCGGATAAACAAGCAACGTTTATTGTTCTCAATCAGTTGAAGACCAATATTCCACAGGGCCCAATGGCTCGACAAATTGCAATGACTACACCTTATATCACCCCCGGTGGTAAGGCAATGCATTATGCTTATTCTCTTCGTATTTGGTTGACTGGCCGCAAAGCTAAGTCTGCCTTCATCGAAGACGAAAAGGGATTTCGTATTGGCTCCGAAGTTAAGGTGAAACTAGAGAAATCTCGTTTCGGTACCGCTGGTCGTTCGTGTGCTTTCCGCATTATGTGGGGCACTGACGATGTTGGTATCCGAGATGAGGAATCTTGGTTTGATGCAATCAAAGGTTCGGAACACCTTACATCTGCCGGCGCATGGTATACATTTGCCACGCCCGATGGATACTCGAAGAAGTTTCAACCTTCAAAATGGACGGAGTTGATTACTTCCGATGAGGATTTCAAGAAGAGAGTCTTGGATCTCATGGATAAGGAAATCATTCAGAAGTTCGACAAGCGGCAAGGGAGCGCAAAAGAGTTCTATGAAGATCAAGAAGATATCACAGTTCCCGTAAAAGAGTAAAGAAAATACTTGACTCTGGCCCTCCGATCGGTTATGCTATTAACTGACGGAGGGCTTTTTTATGAGTAAGACACATCATGAGATGTGCGGTGCATGCGACAAGGTATCACTTGAGTATACGCCAGAAGAGTTTCCACAACCGGGAGAAATAGCAGAACGTATACTGTCTAGGAATCCCGATTGGGCGAGACTACACAATATGATTTCAACTGCGATTTCAAGAAGAGATAAACTATGGAGAGAATATAATGACAAAAACCGATAATAAGCGAGTCATCGTTATTGATGCACTTAACATGTTCTTGAGGGCCTACATTGTAGATCCCTCTTTATCAACCAATGGAGATCCTATTGGTGGTATCAAGGGTTCGTTTAAGATCCTACAGAAGCTAATCAGAATGACAAAGCCTGATTCTGTGGTAGTTGTGTGGGATGGGCCTAATGGCTCCCGTAAGCGCCGCAGCATGGATAAGAACTACAAAGCCGGCCGTAAGCCCTTGCGCTTGAATAGAGCCGTTCAGAACCTCACTGAGGACGAAATCTTAAAAAATAAGATCTGGCAACAAACTCGAACCATTGATTATGTTAATCACATGCCTATCGTTCAAGTCATGATACCGGAAGTCGAGGCCGATGACGTTATTTCGTATGTGACCCAGATGAGTCACTATGATGGCTGGCAGAAGGTAATCATTTCTAATGATAAGGACTTCTTGCAGTTGTGTGATGGAGACACTGTATTATACCGCCCAACGGTAGATGAGGTCATGAATACCAAGCGCGTCGTCGAAACATTTGGCGTTCACCCCAACAACATGGCTCTAGCGCGCTCTATCATTGGGGACGCATCTGATAACCTCCCAGGTATCAAGGGTGCTGGTGTTACCTCGGTTAAGAAAAGACTGTCGTTCCTTGCATCAGAGAAGGACTACACAGTAGAAGATGTTATTCAGTTTTGTGAAGGCGCTGACAGTAAGTTAAAGTTCTTCACGAATATCATCGACGGCCGTAAAGTGATCGAACATAATTACAAAATGATGCAATTATATTCTCCGATACTCTCGATTCAGTCTAAGACCTTTGTTGACAATGCAATAGAGAACTTTGATTGTAATTTCAATCAGTTAGAGATATACCGAAAAATGCGTGAAGATGGTTTTGGAGAACTTAATTGGGAAGACCTCAAAACAAACCTAAATAGAATCAAAATTGATTGCTTTTGATTTGACTTTAGAGTAGAATGAGTTATAATTATTAATCCACGGGAGTTCCTTTGAGTAACAAGGCTAATTTTGCCGACTATGGTAAATCGTTCCAAGAAAACTTGGTTCAACTGATTTACGAAGATAGGCCATTCGCCGATCAGATCACTGAGGTGCTGGATCTAAACTTTTTAGATCTGGAATACCTTCGTGTCTTTTCGCGAAAGATTGTAAACTATCGCCATAAATACGGAACTCACCCGTCAGCGAATGCTGTCGCAACTATCCTCAATACCGATCTTGATGGTGAAGATGAAATAATACGACATCAGGTGAAAGAATACTTCACCAGAATTGTTTCGAAAGACATTGACGAAGACAAAGATTATGTTAAGGAAACTTCCCTTGACTTCTGTAGAAAACAAAACCTAAAAGAAGCCATGATGACTTCCGTTGGGCTTCTGCAAACAAGTTCTTTTGATGAGATCTCAAAGATTATCAATGAATCTCTGATCTTGGGTTCAGAGAACAACTTCGGCCATGATTACTTTGCTGACTTCGAGGAACGCTACAAGCCCAGGTTCCGCAAGCCAGTTACAACCGGCTGGGCCGACGTTGACAAGATTGTTGGTGGCGGATTAGGAAAGCAAGAGCTTGGGGTTGTTGTAGCCCCCACAGGCGCCGGTAAATCAATGGTACTGGTTCACCTGGGAGCGCAAGCCATCCTTGAAGGTAAGACTGTGGTTCACTATACCCTAGAGCTTCAAGACACGGTTGTAGCGTCTCGTTACGATAGTTGCATCACCGGCTATCCACTGTCTGATTTGATGTCGTTTAAGGATGAAATCTACGATACGGTAAAGGACGTGGAGGGAAAACTGATCGTGAAGGAGTATCCCACAAAGTCAGCTTCTACCAACACAATTCGCTCCCACTTGACGAAGCTTAGAAAACGCGGAACCATTCCGGGCATGATTATCGTGGATTACGGTGACCTCCTCAAGCCAGTTGTCATTAGAAAAGAAAAGAGGGCTGAACTAGAATCCATCTACGAAGAACTCCGTGCGCTGTCGACAGAGTTCGAATGCCCCATCTGGACTGCTTCTCAAACAAACCGATCGGGTTTAAATGCAGAAGTTATTACAATGGAACAAATCTCTGAAGCGTTCAACAAATGCTTCGTGGCAGACTTTATCTTGTCTGTTTCTCGAACAGTCGAAGATAAACAAAACAACACTGGTAAGATTTTTATTGCAAAAAATAGAAACGGACCAGACGGAATGATATATAATATCTTTATGGATACCTCGTGTGTCAAGATTAAGGTTTTGCCTAAATCAAACACCATCATTCCATCGGATCCTAAGAAACCAATAACGAATGTAGCTACTAACCCAGTATCGCTAACACCAGCGGAGCAGAGAGATTTGCTTCAAAACAAATACAGTAAATTTAGAAAAACAAAAAGGAAACCAAGAGCATGAGAACATTAAACACTATTAGAAAATTCAGATTGTCCGACTCATTTATAGAGCCGTTCAAGTCAGCAGAAGTCCCCTGGGGCCCACTGGGTTATGTTACTTTCAAGAGGACATATGCCCGCCGTCTCAGTGAGTTTGAACCCGGTGCAACAGGCACTGAGGAGTGGTGGCAAACATGCCGCCGAGTAGTTGAGGGAATGTTCCACATTCAAAAAGAACACGTTGTTCGTCTCGGCTTGGAATGGAACGATAATAAGGCACAAAAGACCGCGAAAGATGCATATGATCGTCTATTCAATCTTAAGTGGACGCCACCCGGACGTGGCTTGTGGATGATGGGAACAAAGTTTGTTGAGGAGCGCACCGGCGCCGCATTATTCAACTGTGCCTTTCGTTCAACTCAAGACATCGATCGCAAAGGCGGCTACATTTTTTCTTGGATTATGGATGCATTGATGGTTGGCGTGGGCGTAGGTTTCGATACGAAAGGCGCTGGAACTATTACTATCGCAGAGCCTGCGTATACTAATGATGTTCTTGTGATTGATGATTCTCGCGAAGGTTGGGTTGATTCAGTACAAACCTTGCTCGATGGTTTCTTCTTGGGCGGCAAGGTACCAAGATTTGATTATTCTGCCATACGCGCTGAGGGAGCCCTGATCCATGGCTTCGGAGGCACATCTTCTGGGGCTGCTCCACTTATCGAGCTTCATGATAACCTAAAAGACCTCTTTACTCCCAAAGTCGGAGAATCTATTACCTCTGTCGATATCGTAGACACAGAAAACCTTATTGGCCGCTGTGTGGTCGCCGGCAACGTACGCCGTTCAGCCGCTCTGGCAATCGGAGAACACGATGATGTTCGTTATCTGGAGATGAAGAACGACCAAGAGAAGCTTTATCATCACCGATGGGGCTCCAATAACTCTTTTAATGCTGAAGTTGGCATGGACTACGAATGGCACGCAAATCAGTCACAGACTAACGGTGAGCCCGGCTACATTTGGCTTGAAAACGCCCGCGCATTTGGCCGTATGAAAGACGGGATCAATTACGACGACGCGGAAGTTATGGGCTTCAACCCTTGTGTAGAGCAAAGTCTGCATAACGCAGAAATGTGTTGCCTTGTAGAAACCTTTCCAGCAAAGCACGAGAATTATGATGATTATGTTAAGACACTTAAATGTGCTTATCTCTATGGCAAGACTGTGACTCTTGTAAACACGCACTGGCCGGAGACAAACGCCAAAATGCTTAAAAACAGGCGCATCGGCTTATCTCAATCTGGTATCGTACAAGCTTTCAATAAGCACGGCCGCCGGCCCATGATGAACTGGTGTGACGATGCATATAGCTACGTAAAAGAGTTAGACACGGAATACTCCAATTGGCTTTGCGTTCCTAAATCTATCAAGATGACATCTATCAAGCCATCAGGTACAGTTTCCTTGCTAAACGGTTCGACACCCGGTATACACTTCCCAGAAAGTGAGTACTACATCCGCCGAATCAGGTTCTCTTCCTCGTCTCCACTTGTCGTGCAACTTAAGGAAGCTGGATACAAAACAGAAAAAGATAAGTACTCCCCGAACACTACAGTTGTAGAATTTCCTATTCATGAAGAGTATTTTACAAAAGGAAAGAAAGATGTTAGTATGTGGGAACAACTTGAAATAGCAGCTCAATATCAAAATTACTGGGCCGATAATGCGGTTTCAGTTACAATCACCTTCAAGGGAGAAGAAGCTTCTCAGCTAAAGAGTGCCCTGGAGATGTATGAGACTCGCCTTAAGGCGGTGTCATTTTTGAGATACCAAGATACAGGCTACGAACAGGCACCTTACGAGCCAATCACAGAGAAACAGTATAACCAGATGTCTGCTAAAATTACCCCAGTTCAAAGATTTGAAACAGATGTTGCTGGTGTTGGGACCAAGTTCTGTGATGGAGATTCTTGCGAGATTTAAATGAATTTCAATCACCTCATAGATCCCAGAAAGCTCAGAACGGTCTGCAGGTCCACCAATAGTGAATGCTATTGGGTTCCTGTCGGCTCTGGGCGAAGTATGGGCGGTGATAACGTGCATGTTTCCATGATGTGTAAGAGATGCCAGAAAAGAGAAGATATATTCTTAAGTAAGAGAGAATACAAAACACAAGAAAAGATTATCGAAAAGGAGGTAACAAGTGTTTAACCCAGTCAATAGGTATATTTTGATTGAAATGCCGCCCACAGTGGCAGAAAAAGATTCAATCATTCTTCTACCAGAAGATTACCAACCCGAAGAGCAACAATACGCAGAAGTAACTGTATTAAAGGCTGCAGAAGATGTCCGCTTCGACCTTTATCAAAACGACAAAATCATTGTAGACAGGTCAATGGTAGAGCAAATAAGCATTGGTAGCACTAATTATGATGTAATTTTAGACAACTATGTTATCGGAATTACTGATTAACTAGAGCAACAACAATGGATAAAAACTTCTACAACGAGGCCTCCGCCAAAAAACTTGGTTGGGAGCCTTCTTGGTTTGGAGAAAAATACTTTGATGATAAGCTTGTAAGAGCTATTAAAAAGTGGCAACGGTCCCGGTCTATTTCTGCTGATGGCTTGTGTGGACCCACTACGTTTAGGCGCCTGTGGACTGACCGACAAGCTGAAATTGCGGAATACAAGCCATCCAGCAAACACTTCTCCAACTATATTGTTTACAACGGGGACTTCTTTCCCATTAAATGGGACAAATTTGTTCTTTGGTCGGAAAAGGGAGGTCTACAAGCCAAGCCCGGACATTACTATGATTACTCTGGACGCCCAAAACGTCAAATACGTTATTTTGTAAACCATTGGGATGTGTGCTTGAACTCTAATTCTTGTCAAAATATACTTGACAAGAGAGGTATATCGGTTCATTTCTTAATTGACAATGACGGTACTATTTATCAGACAATAGATCTCCAACACGCTGCTTGGCACGCTGGCTCAACCAGAACCAACCGCCCATCTGTGGGGGTAGAGATATCTAATGCATATTATCCAAAATATCAAGATTGGTACAAGAGACATGGTTTTGGAGAAAGACCTGTTATCGACGATGCATGGGTCCACGGCGAGATGCTAGACCCTTTCACGGGATTCTATCCAGCACAGTTAGAGGCCGCACAAGCGCTGTGGGAAGCTATCCACCATGCGACAGGTATTCCCTACGAAACACCGACCAATCAATTCGGAAAGACTTCTACAAAGTACGAACAAGATGTTGCCTACGGAAAGTTCTCAGGCTTTGTAAGCCACTATCACATCAATAAAAAGAAGATAGATTGTGCCGGCTTGGATATCAGATCTATGCTAGACAAGTTCTATGTCAAAGGTGAGGTACCTGATGAATGAGCTTTTTGGGTATTTTAATAGTTATGATGGGTTTAAATACTCCTGATTATACGGAGATAGTTAAGTCGCGAAACCACAAGTGGCTCATGAGTCCCGTAGTAAGAGTTTGTGTTGATTCCGGTGTGACGCCACCACGAATATCAAATGCATTGGCCTATTGGCAAAGATTGGGATACAAGTTTGATTACACAAGAATAGATCACACCGTCCCATGCCCTGATGCTCGATTTGGAGAAATTATTATAGTATTACCTGATAATAGTTTTTCCTTTGAGGACAACCTTGCATCGACCAGAATAACAGTTTCCAATAAGACTAAAGAGATAGTGAAAGCAAAAATATTCATATTCCCTAGTGCTGCTACGAAAGAAAGAGTATTGGAACACGAAATAGGTCATGCACTCGGCTGGCCTCACATAAATCGCCCATACCACATTATGAATTCAAACTGGCACACCGGGGGTCACAATTCAAGTGGATTAAAATTAAAACTTTTCTATAAAAAATATATTGATTAGAGATTATAATAGAGTTGCATGATATTAGAATATGAGAACATTGTCATAGGCAGTGATCTGCAAGCTTTGCTTTTTGCATTTGCAAAACACTACCCAATCTTATACACTGAACCAAAAAAGCCGCATGACTTTGAATTTTTAGATCTTTCTTGGGATCCCAGTTTTCTTCACATAGACAACTCCCCGAAAAACTATCAGTCGTTTGACACCCAAAACTTCGAGTTTGGCGCTCAGTCCGCACTGCTTTGGGAAAAGTTGATGTTCCTTCTTTCAATTGAAGGTATGTGTCCGCTATCAAATTTGTGTCATTCAATAAGATATGACGGGAACAGCCTCATATGTTCCAACGAATATTCAAAATTGTGCGAAATAAAATTTGACAAATGCTATTATTTCGGTGATAATAGAACATATAAATTAGTTAATGAAAAGGAGAAACATAATGCTAGGTACAAAACCTATGATAGAATTGCTTTCACCAATGGTGGAAAGCATGCTATTGACTATGGCGAGACAGGCGATGATTTTGTTCGCAAAGTTTGGTTCTATTCAAGCGACAGAATTTGTGGGAATACTGGGGTTAAAGATGCTTGTGTACTTTCAATACTCACTAGCCAACAGTTAGAACATCACTCTTTCACTGAGACCATGACGAACTTTAAATTATTGAGCTTGATGAAAGATAACGGGGTCAATGGCAAGATCTACAGGTATAACAAGCAAGGCAAGCCTTTATACCGCTCCATGAAGACACACCGTATCAGCAGGCGAAAATACTTGATTGATTCCCCGACATGGGATGAAACTTACAAAGTAAAGAAAGTTGAAGACTCAGTTGGCGTATTGCTGCAGGAGGCCGCCGAGTCAGACATGTCAAAATACAAATACTTAAATGAATACAGCATATAGGTTACATATGGCCGGTATCGTTCCGGTTGCAAACATAAAGACAGATCACGAAAATGTGATGCCAGAAGTCCTGCTTACAATAGACAATGGACTTTCAGCGATTCAAAAATCTGTTTACGAATGTGCTCTTGCTGGCTGCAGCACGATTTGGATTGTTGCTAACGACGATTTGGCGCCAATTATTAGGCACACCGTAGGTGACTGGATTTACGATCCTGTGTATTTCAACAGAATGTCTAAATTTGCGAGCCAGGAAAGAAAAGAGATACCTATTTACTATGTCCCTATTCACCCTAAAGATAGAGATCGAAGAGATTCATACGGTTGGTCGGTGCTGTACGGCCAATATATGGCCTATCATACATCGTTTAGGATATCCAGATGGTTAATCCCAGACAAGTATTATGTATCTTTTCCACTAGGTTTATTCGATTTTTCGGTCATTAGGGAAAACAGGAAACTAATTCGAGACAAGAAAAGTAACTTTTTCTTTACATTTAATAACAAAAACATTAAAAATGATTTACCACTTTCATTTACGATGTTTGGAGAGGATTTTAAAAAATGTCGCAGACACGTCAACAAAAAAACAACAAGGGAGTTTTTACCCCCTTTACCAAACCAGCGTTTTCCTTCGGAGAAGTTGCCACTGAGCCAGAGATGGTCAGCACGTCACTTCCCTTTGAGCGTTGTTTTCCATTCAGTGACGATGACGAACAAATCATCGAAGATTGAAACCCCGTGGTTTTACGACGCCCACAATTGGTCTGATTATATAGATTACATGGCGTCTGGCAACAAGATAGAAAAACCATACAAAGAATTAATCAGACCCCACACTCATGAGAAGTTCCCCTACGAAGAATGATGAATTGGCTTAAAAACAAATTTATACACAAGCTCGAACATTGGAAGTTCGAAAATATTAAAAAATTGTTCTTGCAACATGGCCGCGCCTTTGTTATAATATTTATTGGATGGGAGATCATGGAGGATGTTGTTTTCCCTGCCATTTTTATATGGCTAGGAAACAACGTTGATCCTTGGTATTTGACAGGTGCACCAATTAGTTGGATTTTGTGCTTGCATCCCATCGCGGTACCGGTTATATGGGCTATATACATTAAACTTTCAGGGAACAAACATGAAACAAACACCAAAATCGACCACGAATGCTGCAACCACGAAGAGTAGGGCAAACCCAAAGATTAAGTTCGTAGGCCTGCACGCACACTCAGTAGCCGGCTCTATCTTCGACGCCATCGGCTATCCCAGCGCACACATGGACTTTGCATATCAGAATGGTTGCGAAGCACTGGCACTCACAGACCATGGTAACATGAACGGTCTTGCAGGTCAAGTTTTGCATGCGAAGAAGATGGAAGAAGCCGGCAAGGACTTCAAGCCTATTTTTGGCTGCGAAGCATACTTCACTCCATCGATCGCCGAGTGGCACGACGCCTACAACAAGGCGATGGAAGATAAGAAGAGGGCCCGCGCTATCAAGAAGGACGCCCAGTCTGGCGCGACGGTAGAGGACGAGGGCGATAGCAAGAAAACCCAAGGCATCCTAAAGCGCCGCCGGCACCTTGTTCTCTTGGTTCAAAACCAAACTGGACTCAACAATCTTTTCAAGTTGGTATCCGAATCCTATCAGCCCGAAAACTTCTACCGGTATCCACGGATTGACTATGCCCTCTTGAAGAAGTATAATGAAGGTATTATTGCCTCGTCAGCATGCCTAGGCGGCGTTTACGCTGGTAACTACTGGGAATACCGGGAGGAAGGCGAAGAAGCCGTCCTAGAGGCCATGAGGGAGTCTACACGGCAGATGGTAGATATCTTTGGAGATCGCTGGTATGCTGAGATCCAATGGAACAACATTAAAGAACAACATGAACTGAATCAATATGTTATTCAAGTTGCCAAAGAGTTTGGCGTTTCTTTGCTTACCACCGCTGATAGCCACTACCCGGACCCTGAAGCCTGGAAGGACCGTGAGCTTTACAAGCGTCTTGGTTGGCTTGGTAAGGGCCGCCCATCGTGGGCTGAGGATGAGTCCCAACTGCCAGAGGGTGTTGAAGAGATTGGTTACGAGTTGTATCCAAAGAACGGCGACCAGATGTGGGAGAGTTACAAGCAATACTCCAAAGAACAAGGCTTTGAGTATGATGATGACCTTGTTCTTGAGAGTATTGAAGAAAGCCACAGGATTGCGTTTAATCGTATTGAGAAGTTTCTCCCTGACAACACCGTTAGGCTACCAGAGTTCGTTGTGCCTGCCGGCTTTACTGCCACGCAAGCACTAGTAAACTTTGCTCTAGAGGGCCTTAAGGAGAAGAGCCTGCATACCAACAAGGAATACACCAACCGCCTCAAGCATGAACTCAATGTTATTGATGATCGTGGGTTCTCAAAGTATTTCCTGACGATGAAGTCGATTGTCGATGTGGCAACTGACATGATGCTGACTGGTCCTGGCCGCGGCTCTGCTGCTGGCTCACTCGTAGCATACGCACTTAACATTACACAGGTTGATCCAATCAAGAACGGCCTACTGTTCTCGCGTTTCCTCCGCTCTGATGCGAAGGACTACCCGGATATCGATTACGATGTCTCCGACAGCATGTCATTGAAAGAAAAGCTTGTAGAGATGTGGGGTGAAGATTGCGTTGCACCCATCTCCAACTGGAACACGCTGCAGCTTAAGTCATTGATTAAGGACATCTCCAAGCTCTACAACATTGAGTTCACAGAAGTCAACACAGTCACGTCTATCATGATGCGCGAAGCAACACCGATGGCTAAGCAGAAGCACGGCATCAAGGCTGGTGTCTACAACCCCACTTGGGAAGAAGTGATGGAGTTCTCGCCTACGCTGCAGTCCTTCCTCAACAAACACCCAGCAGTCAAGACACACGTTGAAGGTCTGGTGGGTCAGGTTCGTTCCTGTTCTCGCCATGCTGGTGGAGTTGTGATTGCAGAGAACCTTGATGAGAACATGCCTCTGATTAACTCTGGCGGTGTGCGACAGGCGCCATGGTCCGAGGGGCAGAACGTTCGACACCTTGAGCCCATGGGTTTCATTAAGTTCGACTTGCTTGGTCTATCTACCCTGAAGATGATGGAGGGCGCCATCGAGCACATCCTTCGGCGTCATCACGGCTATGAAAACCCAACCTTCGCTGATGTGCGAGAATACTACGAAAAGACTTTGCACCCTGATGTGATTGATCTAAACGACCAAAAGGTATATGAAAATATCTTCCACGCTGGTAAGTGGGCTGGAGTATTCCAATTCACAGAGCACGGAGCCCAACAGTTCTGCACTCGTGTCAAGCCAACAAACATCATTGATGTGTCAGCCATTACATCCATCTATCGTCCCGGCCCTCTTGCCGCGAACGTTCATGATGAATATGTAGAAGCGAAGGAGAGCCCACACTACATCAAATACTTGAATGAAGATGCTCGTGACATTACGGAAGAGACCTTTGGCTTCCTTATCTTTCAAGAGCAGATTGCCCTCTTGGCTCACAAACTTGGTGGCCTTACTCTCGACGAGGGTAACATGCTCCGTAAAGTCCTGACTAAGAAGGGAACTGGTAAGGATTCTGTTAAGGGTCGTCTGCATGAAAAGTTTCTGAAAGGCTGCACTGCCAACAAGATTCCACGCGATGAGGCACAAGCCCTCTGGGATAAGTTTGAATACTTCTCCGGTTATGGTTTCAACAAGTCACACGCAGTCTCTTACAGTATCATCTCTTACCAGTGTGCTTGGTTGTGGAACTACTACCCAGCAGAATGGATGGCAGCGTTCCTAGACAAGGAGCCCGAGTCCCGAAAGGAAAAGGCTATTAACATCGCTAAGAAGTTCGGCTTCGAGATCGCTGTGTTGGACGTTAATAAATCCGGTACCGTGTGGGAGATTAGCGATGACGGAAAGACTCTTATCCAGCCCCTGACATCAATCAAGGGCCTGGGAATGTCTGCTATCGAGCAAGTGCTAGACAACCGACCCTTCATGAACGCTGAAGACCTCTTGTTCCGTGAGGACGTGTCCTATAGCAAGTTGAATAAGAAAGCTCTTGACGCGCTCTGTAGGGGTGGTGCTTTGGATAATCTGGTTGATGACCGCTTCTCCGGACGAAAACACTTCTGGTCTGCTTGCGTTGTCGAGAGGCCTAAGAATCTTAAGAAGTTTGGAGATAATATCGAGCTGTTTAGACCAGAAGGTGACTTTTCCGAGGAAGAGATCATCCAATTTAAGACAGATTTGATCGGGGTCTTCCCAATCAACTTGGTGATTTCGACGGAAACCATTGAAAAGCTTAAGGAAAAGTATATCCCACCCATCTCAGAATTCGACCAAGAACTGCAGATTTGCTGGTTTATCCCTCGGAAGATCGTAGAAAAGAAGACCAAAAATGGTAAGCTTTATTGGATCGTCGAGGCGATTGACTCTAATAACGAACTAACTAGAATTAGATGTTGGGGAGTAAAACCTGAAAAGGATCAGCTTCACATTAATCGACCCTACATGAGTAGATTAGATTATAACGAACAGTGGGGATTCTCCACACGCTCCATCCGACACAATTTTAGATTATTAGGATAAAAATTATGAACGTCATTAGAAACTACAGCCCACTTCTGAAAGAGGTGGAGCTTAACAATGAGCCAATCATCATCAGAGTTAATAAGTTTGATGAACCAACGGCAAAGGCCTTTTCGGGGGCTGTGATGAGAGCACAAAACACAGGACAGCAAATTTTACCAATTATTATAGATAGTTACGGCGGTCAAGTATACAGCCTGATGTCTATGATCTCAGATATCAAGCACTCCAAGATTCCAGTTGCTACGATAGTCCAAGGTAAAGCAATGTCCTGCGGTGCTATCTTGTTTAGTTTCGGTGACGACGGACATAGATATATGGACCCAGATGCAACTCTTATGATTCACGATGTATCATCGATGGGTTGGGGGAAAGTAGAAGAGATTAAAGCCTCGGCTGAGGAAACCGACCGCCTGAACCAGAAGATTTACAGTATGATGGCAGAAAATTGCGGCCACCACACGGATTACTTCTTGGATATCGTTCACGATAAAGGCCATTCAGATTGGTTTTTAGAATACGATGAGTGTTTAAAACACAATTTAGCTAACCACAACTACATTCCTGACTTTACAGTATCGATTCAGGTCAAATTTAGCTTCCTATAAGCCATCTACGTCTATATACGATGTGGAGTTTAACAAATGGCTGCTATTGACAAAATCAAATGGAAAAGACTGTTGAATGAATTGTCTTTTCTTCACGAAGAAAATGATCTAATAGAATCAGTCATATCTGACTCGAACAAATCTTTTCAAGAATACTATCAGAGTTTTTGCGATAGGATGAGTTTTGATATCGACAGGTTGAACGAAAGCAACCATGATAGAATCAGTAAGTTGTACGGAGCCTCAGAGGAATCCAGTGATATCGAGTCTACTAAAAAATTGCTTGAAGACACCTACAATGAAATAACAAAATATCTAGAGCCTCCAGTGTATTCTTTTGATGAAGAAAAACAAGAAGAGGCGCCAGACAATGATTATGAGATGACTCAAGACGAAACAGAGATGCATGAGGCGTTCACCAAACTTTTCAGATCTCTGGCTATGAAATTACACCCAGATAAGTTAAGTTCTTCCTTGACAGACGAGGAGAGAGCTGATATGATACATTTATTCAACAAAGCAAAAACATCATTAGATGAAAGAAAATATTTTGTTTTGTTAGACTTGGCTTACAAGTTCAACATCAAAACTCCCAGAAACTATAAACAACAAATTCGATGGATGAAAAGTGAGATTGAGATGCTGAAGAGTCAAGTAGAACAACAGAAGCAAACTTATAACTATGCCTTTACGGAATGTGAAACAGAGGCCGAGAAAGACAGGTTAGTTAAAAAATTCATGAAACAATTATTCAATATTAATTTTTAGGAGGTAACTTGATTACAGATATTGTCTTGGGTATTCAACATGGTGATGAGGGAAAAGGTAAAGTCACTCACCACTTACTCAAAAACGGAAACTACACGCACTGTGTTAGGTTCAATGGCGGCCAAAACGCAGGCCACACGATTTACCACAATGACAAGAAGTTTGTGACTCATGCAGTCCCAGCTTCGGTATTTTTTGGCATTCCCGCGATCATTGGTCCGGGTTGTGTTCTCAACATAGATAAGTTTCTCAAGGAATTAAATTACTTGGCTGAAAATGGCGTCGATGTAGAGAACAATGTGAAGATCGCAAGAAACGCACATATCATTACAAAGGGTCATATTCTCGAAGACTCAACCGATGAAAAGATAGGAACCACCAAATCAGGAAACGGACCAGCGTACCGAGACAAGTTTGCAAGAACTGGCGTGCGCGCCGAGTACGTTAGACTCCTAGAACCTTTCATCGTTGATATGCATGAGGAGCTATATCAGAACAAGGATGCGGTCGTATTAATGGAAGGCGCACAAGGCTTTTGGCTTGACGTTGACTGGGGAGACTATCCATATGTCACAAGCAGTAACTGCGGCGTAGGTGCAGTTATTAACAATGGAATTAATCCGCGCTCCATTAGGGATATCTGGGGGGTCGCAAAGGTGTACGAGACCTATGTTGGCAAGAAGAAGTTCCAGCCAGATAGTACTGTGTTTAATAGAATTCAAGAAGTCGGCGCTGAATTCGGCGCTACAACTGGTCGAGTGAGGCAATGTAATTGGCTCAACTTCGGACAACTCAACAAAGCTATTGAGATGAATGGAGTAAACAAACTCGTATTTAACAAGGTAGATGTCCTCAGAGAGGTAAAAGCATGGGGAATGAAAAGCCCAGACGTTATTTTTGCTGAGGGTGAAGACGGGTTTGTTAAGTATATCACCGAAAACATGCCAGAATGTGTAGATGAAATTTTCTTCTCTGCATCCCCAAAAACTATTTGACTTTCTCTCAGAGAATGGTTATACTTTAAATACACTAAGGAGATTACAGTGTCAACAGAAGATAAACGTAAACAATATGTAAAGGAATATATCAATTCCCTTGTGGCTATCGAAGAAGCGATGGAACCATATAAAGAACAAAAGCGCGAACTGCGTGCAGAGTTCAAAGAAAACGGATGGCTTGATACAGACGAGATTCGCGCGGCTGTAAAAGCATACCGTCTTTTCAAGGACAAAGTAGACATCGAAGAAGTTGTTGAAAACTTCAACATGTTTAGTGGTGGTTCTCGTGATTATTGAGTTCACTCGCACCCGTACCAACGCTCATGACCCTGAGAGGGCTAACCCCTCCGATGCAGGTTTGGATGTGTTCTATTCGCCAGAACAAGACAACCAAGCCATTGCAATCACTCCCGGCGAAAGCAGTGTTATCCCAACAGGACTCCGTTTCGGTGTTCCTCACGGATACATGCTGGAGGTGAAAAACCGAAGCTCCGTCGCAGCCAAGCGCTCACTTATTGTGGGTGCGTGCGTGGTAGACTCTGGTTATGATGGCGAGGTGTTCGTTAATCTTCACAATATTGGGAAGGAAACCCAGTATGTTCGTGGTGGAGAGAAGATCGCACAGCTCGTAATGATCCCGGTTGTTAACTTTCGTGCGATTCAGAGCCCTAATAGCGACCTTTATCGAAGTTCGATTACAATTTCTGACAGGGGCGATGGAGCCCTGGGGAGTACTGATGGATAGATCAACTCAAGTAGTAATGTTTAGCTCCAAGACTGGAAACTGGGCCACACCCCAAGAGTTTTTCGACAAACTGGACTGGCGCTTTGGGCCATTCACTCTGGATCCTTGCGCCAGCATCAGCAACACCAAGTGTACTAATTTTTATACGGAAGCAGAAGACGGTCTTTCTAAAAATTGGGAAGGCTTCACATCTTTTGTTAATCCGCCATATGGCCGCGGCATTGAGAAGTGGATCGAGAAAGCATACAAGGAGTCACAAAAGCCAGACACGAAGATTGTTATGCTGATTCCAGCCCGCACCGATACACGTTATTGGCATGATTATGTCATGAAGGCATCAGAGATTTATTTCGTGAAAGGCCGCCTTAAGTTTGGTGACAGTGTAAACTCTGCCCCATTCCCATCGGCAGTTGTGGTCTTTGACGGCCGCAACGATCTCTGGCGTGTTGAAGGTTTGAATCGATGAATCGTTCAACCCGTCGCGCCATGAAGAAACAGGTCGGTGCTAAAGCTCAAGAAAAGATGGCTAATCAAGTAGCACAGTTTGGAAAACTACCACAAGCATGCGATGCATGCCAAAAAGGTTTTGACAAGAAAAACAAAGATATGGTACAATCATGGAGTGTAGTGGTTAAACAAGAGGTGGTTAGGCTATTCTGTCCTGATTGCATTGAGAAGACACAGGAGGTATTAAATGGCAGTACGCCGGATATCAACGCCAGCACTGAATAAGATTTTATCAGGCAAGGTCAATGAAGACGCGATATGCGTAGTAAAATTCTATTCCAATGGGTGTCACCTGTGCCACAACTTGAAAGAATATTATCAGGATCTGTCCGAACTTGATGAGTATGAAGGTCTTCAGTTCTTTGCTTTTAATACTGACGACCATCCACAAATAGAGAAGAAATTAAATTTCAATGGTGTTCCCACCATATCACTAATTAAAACTTACGCTGACGATAAAAAGTCAAAGATTAGGGTCTTGTCAGATCCTCAAAAACCCAACGAGCACACTTGGTATAGTGTGAATGACATTCGTAATTTCATTAAGGAGGAAAGATAATGTCTGATTTTAGTTTAAAGAAAAGGTACGAAGCCGTCTTGCTTCGTCTCAAGTCACAACAAATTGAGCTTCTGGTCCAAATCACGGATATGCTTGAAAACCCCAGAGGAGACCTCGCTGAGGTTCAGGAGTTGGTCGAAGATTATACGCAGATCGAAGGGGCATTTATAACATTCAAGCAGACAATTGGTGATTACATCAATTCCAAGGAAGCTGAAAACGCCCCACCACCACCGCCGGTAGAAGAAAAGCCACCACCCCCAGACCCAGAGTCGTCCAAGGTGGTAACTCCGGAAATGTCACCAACCATGAAGCGCTCCCAGTCTGCAAGAAAGCCTCGCAAGAAGAAAGCTGCCCCTGCTTCTAAACAAGCAGAAGGTGAAGAATGAGTGATGCACTTTCGTATGATGATGTGCTATTGGTACCTCGGTATTCCGACATACGAAGTAGGACAGAGGTGTCAGTTTCAACAGACCTTGGTAATGGGTTGACGTTACGTCTGCCTGTTATCGCGTCACCAATGGATACAATCTCAGAAACTGCTATGGCAGTAGCGATTGGAAACATAGGCGGCGCCGCCATCATCCACAGGTACAATGGTATTGAGATGCAGTCTCGAATGACTGCGATGGCTAAGGATTTAGCCAAGGAAAAGTACAGCAACGATATTAATATTGGCGCTGCAGTCGGCATATCAGGTGACTACATTGACAGGGCGGTATCGCTACTTAAGTCAGGCGCCACTTTCTTATGCGTCGATGTGGCCCACGGACATCATGTGCTGATGAAGGAGGCCATTGAAAATCTACGCAAACACATTGGTCAAAGCGTTCACATCATGGCTGGTAACGTTGCCACACTTGAGGGTATTAACGACTTGTCAGACTGGGGCGCAGACTCAGTGCGATGTAATATCGGCGGCGGCTCTATTTGTTCTACAAGAGTTCAAACCGGCCATGGTGTACCTGGCCTCCAAACTATCATAGACTGCACTAAGACAGATAGAGATGTAACAATCATTGCTGACGGCGGACTAAAAAACTCTGGTGATATGGTAAAAGCTTTCGCCGGTGGCGCCGATGCGGTCATGTGTGGTTCGCTTCTATCAGGCACAGATGAAACCCCTGGCAAGATCACCGAAGACCTAAACGGAACGAGGTGGAAGACATACAGGGGAATGGCTTCTAAAGAAGCTCAAGTAAGCTGGAGGGGCAATTATTCCTCCTATGAGGGAGTATCTGCTCGCGTGCCTTACCGCGGTTCCGTTGTCCGTATACTAGAAGATATCGAAAGAGGCATCCGGTCTGGATTCTCTTATAGTGGCGCCAGAGATTTAGCGGAGTTTCAGCTTGTTGCTGAGATTATTCGCCAAACTCCTGCCGGCATGGGCGAGAGTAGAACGCACATTCTTGGGAGAAAATGGTGAGCGATGACCTCAAATATGGCAAAAACGATAAACGAATTGTTTTTACCGATACAGATCATCGTCACGCACAATTGCATGTCAGATTAAAAACTGACGGAATGAAACAATCACAATTTTTTAGAAGTCTCATAACAGGCTACATCAATCAGGATGAGAGACTTGTTAGCTTCTTCGACGATATAAAGGACCAATCAATCGAAAGAAAAACAAAATCAAACAAACTTCGTAAAAAAGGCAAAGAAGCCTTGAACGCTTCTGGATTTTCAGATACGCAATTGGAAAACATATTTGACTTAATCGCAGAGGAGTACCCAGAGTTATGAATTACGACGGCTTACGAAACTGCTCTAGGAAATGTTTAGAACTAGATATAGAGTGCCCCTCTACCGACTGCAGGATGTGGATTGATTATCCAGATGAGAAGAACTGTACTCTCATATCGGTCAATGAAAATGATTCAATGACTCTAAGAGAGATTGGTGAAAGGATAGGAATATCCTTTGCCAGAGTTAAACAAATCGAACAAAAAGCGCTTAGTAAAATCAAGCGTTTTAACATAGAATGGTAATTTTATACGTTTTTGTGAAAATAAAGACTATTTATTATTGACTAATTTTGATGCCAAATTTATTAATTTTATTAAATTTAAAGGAGAACTATAATGGCTCGCAAAACACTTTTAACCGAATCTGAGATTCGTAGTTTTTTAAAACTGGCCGATCTTAAACACATCGGTGACGACAGGATTCACGAAATGTACGGTACGAAAATGCCCGGCATGCGTGATGACGAAGAAGAAATGAAAGAAGAAGAAGATCCTATGGCTGATATGGCCGATGACGACGCTATGCCCGGTATGGCGGATGATGCCGAAATGGGTATGGATGCTGAACCCGCAGACATGGACGTTGATATGGGCGCTGATATGGCCGCACCCGCCGGCTCTGGAATGGTTTCCATCGAAGACTTCATGGGCGCTCTTGAAGCTGCTCTGGAAGATGTGACCGGACAACCAGTCGAAACTGAAGTTGACATGGAAGATGATGCCATGGACGACGACGGCATGGATGATGACGGCATGGGTGATGATATGTCTGGTATGGATGATGCCATGCCCGGCATGGACGACGATGACGACATGGACGCACCAGCAGCCATGATGGAAGAAGAAGAAGTTGTTAACGAAGTTGCCCGACGAGTGGCAGCCCGCCTTCAGGCTAAAAACAACAAGGCCGAAATGGTCGATCAACTTGCAGAAAGAATCTTAAGCCGATTAACATCAAAATAGTTGACAAAACTTTTGTGAGTCATTATAATAACCACTAGCATATGCTGGTGGTTATTTTTTTGGAGATATCATGGACCCTTGGTGGCTATACGCCCTTGTATTTATATTCGGATATGTAACGTGCCAAACGTTTTATTTCCTCAATTCTGCCAGAGTGTCATTAAAACTAATGAAATCAAGCAGAGTTATCTACTTATTGATGATGGTAAAGGCAATGGAAAAATATAAGATTGCCGAAAAAGTTATGATATCTCACTTACAGGAGTCAAATAAAGATCAGGATATAATTGATGCTTTTAAAAATAGCATTGAAAGCGAACGTAGGGGGTTCAAGGCAAGAAGCATTAACTGCCTTATTAACAATACTCCCCCAACTTTTCGTGAAGTCTTGGGATTTGATGACTGGGAGAGTGCGATAATGTATCTGACACTACATCAGGAAGAAGCATTCAAATTTTGGAGATTAAAAGAATGATTAATAAGATTTTAGATATTATTGGAAATAAAGGCACTTCCAGTGATAAACCAAGCGAACAAGAACAGTTGGCCTTAGAAGCTGAATTAGAAAAATTGCTTTCCCAAGCCCAAGGGCCGGATCTTAGGATCATTGGTCTCTTCTCGGAAGTCACTGATGATAAGGTAGCGGAATTAATCCATGCGATGATATACTTAGATGAAGTAAACGCGATTAAAAAGACTGAGCTTCCAATTGAGTTTTACATCTCAACCTACGGTGGTTCAGCAGATGATATGTTTGGCATGTACGACATCATGAGAGTTATTAGAAACAGAACAGAAATCCACACAGTCGGTCTTGGCAAAGTCATGTCAGCCGGTGTTCTTTTGTTGGCTTCGGGCACAAAAGGTAAAAGATGTATTGGAAAAAACTGCAGAGTTATGATACACTCAGTTATAGGTGGCAACCACGGACCTCTTCATAACTTGGTGAACGAAATGGAAGCCATCGAGCAAATCCAGAAGATGTATAGTGAGGCCCTTGTTGCAGAAACTAACATGACAAAGAAAGATTTAAAGAAATTATTAGAAAGAAAAGTAAACGTGTACCTGACAGCCGAAGAAGCGGTAGAATTGGGTATTGCTGATATTATTATTTAAGGAGAGCCAAAGTGCCAAAATACACAGACGATATGTTTATCGAAGTTAGAAAACCTAAACCAACTAAAGCACCTGATAACAACTTTTATCAGATCTTTGAAGAAGTAGCCAAAATAGTACAAAGTGGCATTATTCAGGAGCAGGAACCGGGCCAATTCAAAGGTCCTGAGACCGCTGACGAAATAAGAAAGTTATTACCAACTCTTAAGATTACTGAAGATTGGGGCAAGGTTGGAAACAGAGATCGGGAAGTGATTGAATCCTTCACCGCCAGTTTGGGAGGTGAGAACACTTCGGTCGAGCAAAAAATTCAACTTATGAACCAAGTCATTGAGGGCCAGAGCCCTGATGTTGGCGATATATCCGATGTGCTTACAGTTATGATGGTTGTAGAGGTTCTTAGCTCCATTCTAGGAGAGTTTACAGAGTCTGCAGGGGGTTTTATTTTTGAAGGCTTCCTTGCCGGCTTGTTTGGCGGTAAATCAGTGCAGATCACCCAGCCATCTGACATCACTGCTGCGACAGGCGAAACTGTCTCAGCGTCCGGAAAGCCAATTACAGACGTTGTGCTTTCGGGCAAACACTATTCCCTGAAGCTGCTTGGACCTGGGACAGCCGTCATGGGTTCATTTAAGAACATGGTCGATCACTTTGTAGAAATTGATTCGATTACATATCTGGATGCTCGCCGCGCTGGCAGTAATCTTGAGTTCTCTGAGTTCGATATCACACTACCGACATTCTTGCAAACATTCTACTACCCACTTGTTAGGTACCAAAAGAAGACCGCAGTAGTAGACACTCCACGTAAATTACAGAATGCTCTCAACAAGCTTGGTGATAAGGTGTTCCAGGTTAGGCTATCCAAGAGGTTGAACCGCGTAACAAACATCAAGCCAGAACAATTCGAAGAGTTGTTGACAATGCAAAACCTTGCAGAGTATGGACCTTTTGAGATACAGTACTCCGACGAGAAGTTTGGTGGAAAAGTCAAACAGTACTTTGGAAGCGGAAGGATCTTTAATGACGTGCAGGCCGCTGTTGAATCAAAAGATAAGGCCGCCATCCTACAGGCGTTACGTGAGACACCTGCCTACAAGAAGCCAGAACAATTCAACCTCACCAGATCGCAGACAGAAAAGATCGATTCTTACAGAGAACTTGGTACTTTACAACTGGGTGACGAAGCCCTCAAGAAGACTTGGATGGCGTATGGAGAGAGGCTGATGCAAACCATCGGCCCAGTTTATTCTTCGCTCAACAATTTCACCAATAACATTAACAGGTACTTTCTTTCAGCACCAACTGAAGGTGAGTCTCGAACTGGATACGGTAGACAAGCTATCAGAGATGCCACCGTACTCGACCAAGCCACTGATAAAGCAGTTGGCGAGTTAAATAAATCATAAAACAAATTGACATAATCTTAATATTGAGATATAATATTAAAACAACTAAGAGGTACTAATGAGTCGAGCATATGACGACAACCAATCATTACAGCAAAAGATTATCACAGGAGCCAACGTTCTAGCAGACAACGTTGCTTCTACACTTGGCCCGAGAGGCCGCAATGTCCTGCTACAAGAAAAAGGTAAAGCACCTTTTATCACTAAAGACGGAGTTACGGTAGCTGCGTTTGTGTCACTGGACGATCCATTCGAGAACGCTGGGGCTCAAATTATCAAACAAGCTGCCATCGAAACTAACAACGGTGCTGGAGATGGTACCACAACGTCAACCGTGTTGGCTCGCGCAATCCTTACGGAGTCTCAGAAGTTTATTGCTTCAGGGATTTCTCCGATTGAACTGCAGCGCGGCATTGATTTAACGGTAAGGGAAGTTACCAAGAACCTTAAAGAGATGGCTATTCCGGTTAACAGTCTGGAAGACATCCAGCACATCGCTACCATCTCTGCCAACAACGATTCAACCATTGGGAAGTTAATCTCCATGGCATTCGACAGGGTAGGACAAGATGGCTCGATCACTATTGAAGAATCAAACTCTATTGAAACATCCCTGGATGTGACTGAAGGGTTTAGCTTTAATTCTGGATATTGTGCCGGTGCATTTATAACAGACGAACGTCGCTCCGTGATGCAGTATGATGAGCCGCTAGTATTGGTTACCGATTACCGCATTACAACAGTAGAACAGATTCTACCCATCCTTGAAATGACTGCCAGAGAGGGCCGCCCCCTAGTTATCGTTGCCGAAGATGTTGAAGGTCAGGCTTTGGCTGCTATGATTATGAATGCCATGCGTGGTACAATGAAGGTGGCAGCAATCAAAGCCCCTGGCTACGGCCACGAGCGACGAAATCTGCTGTCCGACTTGGCAACATCTGTTGGGGCAACGTTTATCTCCAGAGAGAGTGGCGCCAAACTGCAAGAAACCAAGATGGTAAATTTTGGTACATCCAAGTTTGTGGAAAGCACCAAGAACGGAACTATCTTTGTGGGTGGTAATTCAAATGTCGAGACAATCCAAGGGAAAATAGAATCCCTACGCTCACAGATAGAGACAACCGAATCGATAGAGGAGTGTGATCTCATTCAGAGACGCATTACCAGGCTTGCCTCTGGCGTTGCAGTTATCCGAGTTGGCGGCAGCACCGAGGTGGAGATGACTGAACGAAAGCACAGGATTGAGGATGCTCTTGAGGCAGTCAAGGCCGCACAAGATGAAGGTGTTGTTGCCGGCGGCGGCACCGCACTACTTAGGGCATGCCAAAAGATAGTCATCTCTACTGAGACGGGGGTTCAGGAGCAGGCCAACGGCGCCATCATCGTAAAGAATGCATGTTACGCGCCCATAAAACAAATGGCAAAGAATGCTGGCCTCTCACCCGACATCATTGTTGATAAGGTACTTGGCTCAGAAGATGGGTACGGCTGGAATTTCAGAACCAACCAACTCACTGACCTTGCTAACGATGGAGTTATAGACCCCGTTAAAGTAACTAGAACAGCCCTGCAGAATGCTTCCAGTTGCGCTGGCACTCTGATTACCACCAATCACGGGATCATACAAACGGAGAATAAATGATGAAAGCCGGCGACTTAGTTTATGTCCCGCAAGATGCAAGTGTTTGGGATGTTCCCGAAGGCGGAGGCGGCTCCCTTGCGATGGATAAGACCAAGAAGCCAACTGCAGCTATCTTCTTACGAGAGGTAGCAGAGAAATATTACCGAGTTTATATTCGCGGTAGAGAAGCAACAGTTTTTAAAAAACAAGTATACCCAATGGAGAAACAAAATGCTAGTTAAACTTACAGAGGTCTGTCAAAGAAATACTCTTACCTCTTCAAAACAAGAGTATTCCTTACAGGATATCTTTGTTAACCCAGAACATGTGGTGATGATTAGAGAAGATGCCCGCCTCGGACAACTCAACGAAAATGTTTCGTTGCTGCCGGGAATGGATAACAACCACCGCTTTACGAAATTAACAATAAACCGCGGCCAGACTGGTACCGAAATCGTCGTCATAGGTTCGCCGCAGATTGTTGAGGAAATGCTGCATAAAAGCAAGAGCGTCATAAGAGGTTAAAATGAAAGATACCAGAGTAAACATTCAATATTCAATCGATCTACAAGATTTACCAGAAGAGATTTCTAGACTAATAGATAACTCTACTAGTTTTCTAGAAGTAGCTTTAGAGGACAGTCAATATCTTTCTGACAAGGAAGATCATTTGACCCTTAAAACGCTGGAAGAAATAAACTCATTGCGTATGTCGCTATCTAAAGTTGATTACATCCTTGACGATATAACTAAAATTGCAGGAGGATACCTTAGAATGACTATGGATCCATCTACTGAAGAAGCCCAAGTGACTCAGAGGCACGAAGACCCGAGCCCAACTAACCCCTTTGTGGACTCCGCAGGAACAGAGACCACCATTAGCGAACTTCAACAGAAGTTGAGTGATTTTACAGAGAGAATCGGTAATGAAGAGTCCGCTGAAATCACCGTGGAATAAAGGAAAATCACTAGGGGTACTCAAAAAAATTATCCCCAATGGTTCCGTAGTACATACCTTCTTGTTTTACGATGGCATCCTTGAAACGGAGCTTTCTAAAACAAAGAGGTTTGTTGTATCGCACACGAATAAATACGTAAACTATGAGTTTTGGCAATGTCTATTCAATGACCCAGAACGTGTGAGCGCAGTTGCCGAGCACTTCTATCCGATAGAGAACAAGAATATATTCTATGTTCTGCAAAAGAATTGGCTAAAGTATCCTGATCCGTTTGTAAGAACCGGCATGTACTTTCTGTTAAACCAATCGACAGACACATCCCAGATAACTCATGGCGAACTGATTGAAAACGAATCATTACCTCGCACAATTCGGGACATCAAAGACTTTAAAGCACAGAACTTCCACTTGCAGTTTGATAAGGAGGAAGAGCTTTACGACTCAATCAACAACATAGACACAAGGTGTGACTATATTTTTATTCCTGTTGGTAACTTCTCTATGAACCTTTTTGAAAAAGGAAAAGAAGAAGGGTTCGAGCAGACTAAAGTAATTCATAAAAATATTAAAAAGTTTATAGACACCACCGATAGAAAGGTTATACTGTTATATAAGTACTCTAAACAGGTTACTGATTTTTACAAAGATTGTAATCAGTATATCGTAGACCAATGGGGTCGACAAACAAGCAGTACAAAATACGCCAACGAGGTCTTGATTGCCAACTTCTAATATCATATTTGCATGCGCCCTTTTCGCTTTGGGCCAAACACTCGGCTGGTTTCAACTAAACTCTCAATTTGTATGGGGTTGGTGGAAAGACAAGCCAGTCTTCACAGCCGTGCTATTTTCTGTACCCACAGGCATATGCTTCTGGTACGGGATCAAGATCTGTTACGAAGAATGGGGTCAAGTCTGGGGCCCAAGATTTTTAATTTTTAGCATGTCTTATCTAACGTTTCCAATTTTGACTTGGTATTACTTAGGTGAGAGCATGTTTACAATAAAGACGATGTTATGTGTGTTTTTATCCATGATGATCGTTACAGTACAACTATTCTGGAGATAATAATGAAGATTGTAGAAAAACCATGGGGCTTCGAATACATCTGGGCCGAAACTGAAGGATATGTGGCTAAGATGCTCCATATTGAACCTAAACAGAGACTATCATTGCAGTACCATGAAGTCAAAGAGGAGACGGTCTACGTCCTTGAGGGTGTCCTTCTTAATTGGACCGATGAGAAAAGCCCACCACAAAAATACAATACCGGCCATGTGCTGCATGTGAAGCCCAATCAAGTTCACAGATTTGGCGCTGGTAAAGAGATGGTAAGGTTGATGGAGGTCTCTACTCCACATCTTAATGATGTCGTACGACTCGCGGATGATTACAAGCGATGAGTGATATTTATCTTTTTGATGTGGACGGAACTCTCACACCAGCCAAGTCCAAAATAGACCCTTCGTTCAAGAAGACGTTTGCGAAATGGTGCGAGGGCAAAGAAGTATATATTGTTTCCGGCGGCTCCTTTGTCCGTTTAATCGACCAACTAGGTCATGATATTATCGACCAGACGGGAGGGATGTTCCCTTGTATGGGTAACATTTTTTACCAGAAGAGAGACCAAATAAATGAGTCAGGATTCAGCGAGTGGGAAATTATATATGAAAATGAGTTCAAAGCCCCTAAGAATCTTACTCGTTCATTGAATTCTCTTGTTGCTAAGTCAGAGTTTCCCACAAAGACAGGCAACCACTATGAAAAGAGGGTGGGTATGATGAACTTTTCGATCGTCGGCCGGAATGCCAATAAGGCTCAGAGGAAACACTACGAACACTGGGATGCTGAAAACCATGAAAGAAAAGTAATTGTCGAAAAACTCGCAAAGAAATACCCGACCCTTGACTTTGTGATCGGAGGTGCAGTCAGTATCGATATCTTCAACAAGGGCAACGACAAAGCACAGGTTATTCCTCGTTACTTTGAAGAAGCCATAGAACACAATCAGATTCACTTTGTAGGCGATAGGATCCCTTTTCCGGGCAACGACCACTCCTTAGCTCAGAAACTCCGTCAGCACCCAAATGGCGCCGCTTACGAGGTTAATAGCTGGCAAGAAACCGCGGAACTATTAAAGACTGCGCCTTTTGCGTAGATACTGGTAAAAACAACTATTTATAATGTTGGAGTTTAAATAAAATGAGTATTTCTACAGGTAATTGGTTTGAGTATCTTCGTGAAGAAGTGTTAACAGAGGGTTTGCGTGACATTGGTTTGCCCGAAAGCGTCGTTGATTATATCGAGAACGCGATGGCTGACTCACCTGAGAAGTCAAAGATGTATGCCGGCAATCAGTGGAAAGAAACCATCTTGCCACCGGGATATGCAAGGGAAGCTCAAGAGTATTGGAATACGTTCATGTCTAACGTTTTTGCAAGCAAGCTTGCAAGAACAGAAGACAATAAGATAGTTGCTAGAACTGTCCCAGCATATGATATTAATAATCCAAGCAAGCAGCGCGCCCCATATGATGACGAACAAATAAAACAAAATGAGCGAATCGCTTTTGTCGTTCAAAACGTATCCAATGCACTTGCTAAACCAGAAGGCACCTGGCGCAAGACATTCATGAAGGCTCTCAAGGGTTTAAGCAAAGCTGGTGTCCCATCCGAAACGGTCGAAAGCATAAAAGAAGAACTTGACGCCACCATAAGTCGCAGCTTTAGTATGTGGTGGCGGCGATTCGATCAATTGTTTGCGTGGCTTAACGATGAGCCCACCAACTACGAAATGATTAAGGGCGAAAGTAATATTGACAATGCTTATGGCATCGCTCTGGAAGATTTACGAAGCAAAGAAAACCCAGATCAGATTATGCATCAATTCGACGATGGCTTTTACTGGTATGACCTCCGCACCTCTAACTGTTCTATTGAAGCAGAGCGAATGGGACACTGCGGCTCCGACAGTCGCGGCAGCCTTGTATCGCTGCGTCGTCGTCAGGACAAGCGTAAAGCATCATCTTCTTATGTTACGATGACTTGGACGATGGATACTCTTTATCAAATTAAGGGACGAAACAACAACGCGCCCGATTCTGATTTATGGACTTACATTAATTGGTTTATCCAGAACGAAGAGATATCAGAGGTTCTTGAAACCGGCGAACACTCTAATGATCTCCAAGGCTTTGAAGATATGAACGAAGCCCTCCAAGAGATGAACCCTGATGTTAATTTCGAAGGAATGCTGGATATAGACGCGCTGCAAGAAGCCGTCGACAGGGTTACCAACGACTACGATGGTGATTATACTTCAATCGAAGCAGAAGTCCAAGATCCGGCAGATTACGGCGGTGATGGGCGCTCAACAACAATTTACGTTAATACCACCTTCTCTGCTGATATCAATTTAGGTTGGCCCGACATTGTTCGATCGAACGACTTACTATACCCATCAGTTGGTGGCGACTCAGATGAGGCAGACGATAACTACGCGGGAATCCCTGAAAATTCATATTCAACGTTAGCTGCAGACTTTGAATCTGAGATTGGCTTAGACGAATTGGGGTATGAACTGCCCGGTGACGCTGAGAGTGAGTATGAAGTTGCGATGTTACAAGGCGTCCAGCCAGACGATGCTGACTACGACGCGGACTTCCCGCAGACAGCACACTTACGTATTACAATTAGATCTACTGAGATTGTGGCGGCCGATGATGCCGATGGCGCTTTCGATGAAGTGAACGACATAGCCAGAGATCTTTACAGCAGCTTAGAAGAAAAATCCGCAGAGATTATTGAAGAACTCAGAACCAATTTGGTTAATGAGGACTATGCCGTCAAGGGTGCTTACGACAAGACCCGCACCTCATTGGCTGACAAAGAATTCAACCATTGGAACGTTTCGCAAGAGGCATCCACGCTTTCATTCCAATGGGCGGCGGAGGGCGGCAACAATGTTATAAACGACGGTGCCGAAATTCCATTGGTTGTGAAAATGTATGGGATCTCCTCTGCTTCTCTTGTCAGTCGAACATACTCGCAAGTATTCGCCGCACCCTTGCAGGGTCGCCCACCTAGGTTGGAGAACCCAGATCTAAATCGCAACATGGCGAGAAACCTAGAGAAGCTTTTCAGAGCTACCCAAGAAGATCCGAAACAGCAGAAGATGGACTTCGGTGCTGGATACGACACTAAAGCGCCCGCACTGGTCTTAGCTAAAGACTCTCGCTTTATTATCCAAGGCAGCAGATCCGAAGTGGCACAAGGTGGTAGTTATCCGAAGCAGCCAATCGATTGGATTTACGAGCTTCGAATGAACTCCAACACATCAAGTGAAGAGCTGCGAGTCGTCCAAGATATATTAGATTTCTTCGACGAAAACCCACAGATGGTGAACCAAGCAGCGCTACAAACCATCAATGACGCCCTGTCCTCTACGGTGATGGATGCCGAAAAGGTAAGAGAAGGAGTGGTTTCAGGTCAAATGCCTCAGTCTATGATTCAAAGGCTTGACAGTCAGTATGCCAGTCAGGCAGATGACAGACCTGAGAATGTAGACGCGGCCAAGATGATGATGACTGCTCGTTGGTTCAACCAGAACCTCGCTTCGATGGATGAGGTTGCCAAGTATGTCGCTTACTACCAATATTTGCGCCCGATGGTGGGGGGAAGACTTATAGGCGCGCGCCTTCAGATTGAAGTCGATGGCGATGACGCTGGTAAGCCAACGGACTTTGATTCTAATATACAGTCTCAACTTGTGAGAATGGGTGCGCCTGGTATTACAAGGGCTGCACGCACTGAGGCTCAAGAGAGTACTGAAGAGCAGATCAATAGAATAAATGGAATGCTGCAAGAAAGAGACCCCAACTACGATTTAAGATTGTATAACATCAATGTAGATGTCTCCCTACAAAACGATCAGGGCGGCACACTACAGCAGACAGAAACAGAAATTCGTGGCATCGAGGGAGTGACAACCGTCCGGACTATCGGCGAGATTCAAAAGATCGGTGCCTCACAGATAGGGACATACAACATTAAATTCGAGTTGTTGGGAACTCAAGGTCGTGTACCGTACCGCGACAGAATTCTTATTCCGGGCTTAATGAGAATAGCAGGATTGAAGATTCTTCGTACGTCCGCAATCGAACAAGTTTCACTCCGCGGTAAGAAACTCACCCAAGAAGGTAAGCCAAGAACATTAAAAGAATATGGTGGTACAGTCTCTAATTTTGGTGGCCTAGTCGGAGGTTTGGGCTTTGCTCGACAGCACCAAGGCCCTCGCATGCCGTCCGAAAGAAAGATGATGCAGCAAATTCTGGGTGACTGGGTAAACGCCAGTGTAATGGATTATGACAGACCAATGAACGTACATAATATGCAGTATCACGTCATGATGCCAGTTGAAGAGTTGATTCCATACATAAGCAATAAATACTTCAGAGCACCAAAAGATGCGTTTGATGGGATGTATCAGAATTTTATCCAAAACGGGCCCGGAGCACCGGTGTACGTTGCTATTGGTAAGAATAACCGCATAAAAATTACAGGTGGTGAAGATATTATATGGTTTGCTAAGAAAGCCGGCCAACAAGAGGTTCCGGTCTTCTTCAGCTATCAATTACAAGTATAAACATATGAATAAAACACTCAAGAACATTTTAAAACTTGTAAGTTTCACCGCGGTTATCTCTTTTTTAACTTTTTTGGTTTTTTACGGTCAAATAATCTCCAACAACAAGCCCCATGATAGAGCGCTTGTGGCGAATAAAGAGGTCTCAAAATTATACTCTGTTACTCACAAGAACGCCATTAAAAGATCCAGAAACAGCTCTGTGAGAATCATGTCTTTGGATACCCGCGCTGGCCTGATGTCTACGTCTAGCGCAACTTACTTCAGTTATCGATCACAGTATTATGTACTGACGACAAGTCATGGTTTGATGGGTGGTTGCGAAACAATTCAAATTGAAGCTGACGGCGATCTGTTTGATTGCTTAGAAGTGAAAAAGATAGATAAAAAGACCGACTATGCAATTTTACAAATAGAAAAGATCGACACCAGAACGCCAATAAAATTTCCTTATCACTTCACTTACGGTGGAACACAATGGAAATCTTCTTTTTCATTAATGAATAAGGTAATGTATACGGGATACCCAAATTCAATTGGGCCGCTAACTATCGGTGGCTCTGTTATGGGTTTTGATCCTCAAGGGTACATCTACGTTCATTCCTATGCTTGGTCTGGTTCTTCTGGTTCTGGAGTATTTGATACTAAAGGTAAACTAATAGGCTATATTATGGCAATTGATGTTGGTCGTACAGAATACGGCTTTGCAATTTTAGAAAATGTTATGTTAGTGGTGCCTATTTATAAAGTCGACTGGTCGGCTCTAGCAAAAGAAGGAGAACAAGATGTCAGAAAATAAAACACAATGCTTTTATACCAACATGATGAATACTCTTGATAATTTGGATGGTAAGGTGAACGAGATACAAACAAGCATTCGCATATTCAAGGCTATGATTAATGAAAGAATCAACACTGAAGAATCAAACACAATTGAAAAAGTTAAAAAGGAAAAAGAAAGTGAGTGAAGAACCCAATACCGAAGAAGAACCCAAAGAAACTTCAACAGATGCCGATAGTCTTCGACCAAAGAAACCAAGCAATCGAGCACCAGAGGGTATAAGAGCCTTTACTGTGTGTAGGCAAAGTGACGAGACTGGCATCTCTGGCGAAGGCGTTGTCATTGAAGGCGCCACATTTGCCACAGGACACACAGTAATTCACTGGCTGACCCCGGCACCACGCGGCAGCATCGCATTTTTTGATGCTTTCGATGATTTTGTGAAGATCCATGTAAGTTCCCACCCTACAAATAACACCATTATTACCTTTGAAGACGGAGAACAATTCCTATTTAAACCGGATGGTTCCGTAATCAAAAATTCAGATGACTTAGAGTCACAAACAACTATTTAGTTAAACGCCTAAAAGGAGATTTAAAATGGCTTATAAATTTAGAATGCCGGGTGGTCCAACCACGGCTAACAGTTCCCCAACCCCTGCTACTCGCTGGGTCATGGGTTTGAGTAATTCAAGAGTTGGTTATGCTCCCAACTCTGATCGCACCAGTTGGACTTGGTACGATTCGGTTGCCGGAAGTGGTAACCCAGATGCATTAGATGTAGCATATGGTAAAGATGGTAGTGGAAACGGTATCTATGTCATGTCACGCGATGTCGGTGCAAACGAATTGTTTGTGAGTAGTACCGATATAACTGACGGCTCAGACTGGACTACTGTTGACCTTCCCGATGGCAACAATAAACCCTATTCGATTGCTTGGTCCACAGATTCCACCAACTCTAATTCTGGTGTGTGGTTCGCTGTCGGAGATCAAGGCAATGAGAAGATCTACAGAAGTACAAACGGCGCAGTCGCTTGGTCTGCAATCGATTTGAGCGGACTTACCGGCCACGTTGATGACGTATCCATCTCACAAATTGCCAGCAATGGTAGCGGGCACTGGGCGTTCGGCCAAGGGGATCGCTTTTACCTGAGTACAAATGATGGCGCCTCGTTTTCGGTATCCACCCCCTTCACTGCGGACAAGATCTTAGGTATCGCATACACAAATTCATCATGGGTAGTCGCCTATGAAAGAAGTAATTTGATGTACGCACGTTCTTGTGCTGGTTCCGATACCACAACATGGAGCAGTGAAGTGGCTATTGATGGAAATGGTGGAAATGTTCCAGTTCCGACTTCTAGCCTGGGATCAAGATGCACCATTGTTGCGTCTGAAGGCAATGTGGCTTTCATGAGTCACGGTACTGGTAACTCTAACGGACGTATCGGCCACTGTGATATAAATGGAGCAACTATCAGCAACATGGAAACGGTTCGACTTGCCAACTCGCTGGGTTCTGACGGACCAAAAGATATGGCAACCGATGGCACTACATGGCTCATTGGAACAATCGACGGCGATACTTGGGAAAGTACCGACAATGCCGCCAGTTGGACCAAAACCGCTGATGCATCCTTCAACTCAACTGCTGATATTCTTTGTGTAACCCCTAACATTCACTTACCAATTTAAGGATATATATGAGTTACAATTTTTCAAAAGGATCTCGCAAGTTTGGTGATATAACATCCGAACTTGATAGTAATACTAAGATTGATTTTGAAGAAGACTACATTGGTTTAAAAACCGGAGGCAGCGACAGACTTGTTGTCTCCGGTTCCAACGTTGGTATTGGCACCACCCAACCTTCAGACTTGTTAACCCTTGATTCTTCTACTCCATGTATTCAATTCAATGAATCTGGCGCTAATCGATCTAAAATCTTTGTTAATGATTCTGATAACCTTGTTTTTCAACAACAGCAAACTAACAAGCACATTGTTCTTAAGATCAACGATGCTGGTACAGTCCGCGAGGGAATGAGACTTAACGGCGCCGTCCCCGAGGTTGTTATCAATGAAGGTTCAGACGCTCTTGTTGATTTTAGAGTAGAGTCTAACAGCAATACACACATGTTTTACGTGGACGGCGGCAACAACAAAGTCGGCATCAACACGAATAACCCAGCACAGATATTGGATATTAACGGTGACACAATACGTTTGCGTAACCAAAGAACAATTCCAAATTCCAATACGCTTGGCGAACCGGGAGAAATATGTTATGATGCTAATTACTTATACATATGCATCGGCATTGACACATGGAAACGATTACCATTAGACACTTGGTAGACTATTTATAATTATGAACGGAACAAACTGGAAAGACTTCATAGACTCAATTCATGAAGTGAGTGACTATCAACAGAAGGTCAAGGATGGCTACGTAAAAAAGAGGGACCAGTACACACAGTCTGGTAAACAAACTGCAGGCGGTGCTCCGTTTGACGAGGAACCCCCTAAAGGACGCTCTAAGTCCTCTCCAGCCGGCTTTGGCGGCGCCCTCGAAGAAGAGGTTGAGCCTGAGTCATTCGACACTCACGACACCTTACAGCCCGATATATGGGATGGCGAGAAGATAAAGTCAGAAATTAGAGAAAAGCTTGTAGAGATCGCTATGGATTTTATGGAAGGTCTTCCAATCGCAGTCGATGTCAAAGACATCACCCTGACTGGCTCACTGGCAAACTACAATTGGTCTAACTACTCGGACGTTGATTTACATATTATCGTAAACTTCTTGGATGTTGACGAGAACATAGCTCTCGTCAAGGCATTCTTCGACAATGCAAGAATGAAGTGGAACAACGATCACGATATCAAGATGAAAGGCTACGACGTTGAAATTTATGTTGAAGATCAAAATGAAGTCCATAAATCATCTGGGTTGTATTCCTTGAAAGATGATAAGTGGCTTAAGCGCCCCAAGAAATACAGAAGCACCATCGATTTCCCCTCTGCCCGAAAGAAGGCAGAGGATATAGAATTCCAAGTTAACATTGTCAACAACCTGATAACCGCCAAGAAATACGAAACGGCGATGAAGAACGTGGAAAGAATAAAAAGAAAAATATCCAACATGCGAAGGGCAGGCTTAGAAAGCACCCTCCAAGAGTTTTCGATTGAGAACATCGCATTCAAAATCCTCAGAAGAAATGATACATTAGCGTATTTAAATGATTTAAAGAAACGCGCATATGATGATATGATGACTGTAAATGAGGGATAATGAATTTTGTTGAGATAAAACAAGACGGTAAAGTTTTCCCAGGTGAATACTTACTATATGAGCCCACACAAACAATTGTTCTTTGCGGCGCCTTCAACCGGGAGTCAAATATGATTCGTGCCTACGGTAATGGAAAATATATTGAAGACAAAATCAAAACTTTCAAAAAGATTGAAGTTACGCGCAAACAACAGAAGGAACAATACAAGTCACGCTGTAAAGGTTGTGGCGGATAGCAATTTATGGAGATAACAAAGTTATGAGAAAAGCGTTTTTTACCTGCGGCCCTTTCGCAGAAATACTTAATAGAGTAGAAGATTTTGGTTCAGGGTTATATTTTTCTCAACTTTATTACGATACCATCATGGAACACCAAGAACTCGAAGTGCAACTCTCGCAAGCAAAGGAAGAAGACGATGATCTTCTTATAAAAGAAATTGAAAGACAGATTTGCTTTATAGAAAATGCATGCAAGCTCACTCAACTCACTGATTTACCAAATTTAGACAACTGAAATGACGAAGATTAATATATATTGCTTGTTTGACAACCATCAATCTCTCTGTGGTGTCTATTCCTCCATCAAGGCGGTTCACCGTGATGGTTTAAAGTTATGTAATGACGGCCACTCAGCCGTTCACATTCGCTACAACGGGGAATACCAGAAGCCCAACGTAACTATGTTGAGAAACATATTCAAAGGTGAGACGGACGTGAAGATTAATTATCTTTCTGATAAAACAAAGATTACCATATTGAAAACCAGCATTAAAGAATGATGTTAGTATATATTATATGGGACTCAAACGAGGCGACTTAGTAAAATGGGTATCGCATCACGATGCGTTCGAGGCATCACCAATGGGAGTAAAGGGGATCTCCCCCGTTTATCGTCATGGTATTATTTTAGAAGTGTCGAAGAAAAAAAGCACTGCTATTATAGCTCACTGTTACGATTGTGATGGTGTTGCGCTAGTTATTTTAGACGTGAAATATGACAACGTTGAAGTATTAAGTAGGAACAAAGATGGCTAATATATTTTTCACCGGCGAAAAGCTGGATAAGCAGGAAGCAATCAACTCAGTGATGGTTGAGATTTCTAACTATTTTGATGGGCGCTATGAGGCGAAAGCCGCCTCCGATGACGGAGGTTCAGTTCTCGAAGTGTATGTTGAGGTTGATAAGCCTTCAATATCCATCCTAGAGCAGCACCCCGATTTTCCTTTGTTTGAGATCGTTCCAAAGTGGGGTGGTTGGCGCTGTCAAGTTATCAAAGTACCCCCTGGATATATAGATTCGGTTATGTTGGTACCAGAAAGAGATGACTACTAACATTTCCCTGACAAATAATGCTTGACGGTTTACTCTCCATGCTATATATTATAAGTATATGGAGAACAGTATGAAAACGCAAATTGAAGAAGCTCTTAGTCGCCCTGTATGCACCGGTTGGGATCGTGGGTTCCTTGAGTCAATCTTGAACCAACTTGAGCGCAATCGTCAGTTGTCCGATAAACAGATGGTGACTGTTCGCAAGGTTGTTGACCGTAACGGCACCAGCGCTCAGACCCTTCACGATGAGTGGGAATCGGTGTATGCCAAAGAACACAAAGAAGAGGCGATGGTGTTAGCTCGATACTATGCAAGCACTGGCTATTTCACAGAACTCGTACAAGACATCCAAGCAGGTGTTGTTCCCGATATGCGAGCCTACACCAAGATGCGAGGCAACAAGTATGCAACACAAGTCTTGGAGACCCATCACGCACAGCCAAAGTATAGTGTGGGGACGTTTGTTGTTGCTCGCGCCAACTGTCTGACCTCCAATGTCTCAATCGAAAAAGCGTCTACAACATATTACATTCAGCAACTTGAGGCCGCCAAGGCTTTCAGATCGAAAGGTGGCATCATTTTGGCTGTCACTGATCGAATCCGTACGCATGCCAAGGGTTCAAAAACATACAAGATTCTACCAATCGGTTCGACAATCACTGTGTTTGTGGAAGAGCGTCATATCAAGTTGAAAAGAAAGTAGGTTGAGGCAACTACATATGGTATGTTCGATGATATACCACCACGATATGGAATAGGCGACCTCGTAAGGGGTTCATACGATTACATTGAGTACTACTACTGGCATGAGGATCGGGAAGATTACATGTTGGCACAACACACTGGCGTGGTGGTTGAGATAGAATATGAGATCGAATATTTCCAAGATTATGTTTACACTATACTTTGCCTTGATGGCGTCAAAAGATTCTTCATCGAATCAGAACTAATAAAACTCTAAAGAAAACCCTTGACAG
>Ga0209337_1000343_pt1 | contig 37083 bp, 25 predicted proteins | sample LinPmetageLP53_FD_184044 | JGI IMG/M metagenome (GOLD analysis project Ga0209337, IMG submission 184044) | Marine viral communities from the Pacific Ocean - LP-53 (SPAdes) (version 2) | ecosystem: Environmental > Aquatic > Marine > Oceanic | place: Pacific Ocean | collected 2010-02-08
ATATCCATTGACTATTTTTTACGTCTACTAATTTAGTACGAACCTGTTTAGATGCGTCCATAAGTATATTATCTCTCATATTATAGTGCATATCATATAGATGTAAACTGCCTGCTTGGTGGTAGTATGAACCTAGCTCTAGGTCTGGATATATTTCTTTTAGTTCATTTAGCATGAGTTGCTGAAAGAGTGCAAAATTAAATATGTCGTTACACATACCAAATATAATATCATTACTTCTCATGTTAACGCCTAAGTGTAATTTATTATCTCGAATAAATACTTGAAGATATTGTGTGCATGGAATATCATGCCAATTTTTAGTTTTATGGTATGGCTGACCTATAACTATTGTACATCGCCTAGAGTCTTTATCTTTTTTTAATTCTTGTTTAATCCAATTCCATTGTTCTCCAAGAATAAAGCTTCCATAATTAGACTCTACTTCATTTTGCCCATCTTGTATCCTAAGCCAGATACTTGCGCACTTGCCAATATTATCTACTCTTTTATTTCTAGATAAATACCATAAAAATTCCATTATAGCATAGTTTGTATTAAATTTTCTAGATGGAAAACCTATACCTAATTTTGTAGGATCTGTTAATTCAAAAGATCTAAAAAGTAATTCTGTTTGGTTGGTTCCATTACTACTAACATCTTTACCAAAGTAGGTAAGTGCTTGTAATTCCGATAAAAATAGCTCATGTAAGCTGTCAAATTTGTTCATATAACCCTTTTATTTTTTTATATAACTAATATAATAAAAATAAATGAGACTATAAAACTTTTTTATGATTATTTTTGTTTAATGTATAAAATTCTTGAAGTTGTTGGGCTCTATGATATATTGTTTCTAGTGTTGTATTTTCATTCCATTCTGAAAATTTGCCAACTAAATCTATTCCCATTATTTTTTTTATTAATAAATTATCTGTTATTTGAGTAGACTCTGCATAATCTATAATTTTATTTCCTTCTATATTTTTATCGTATATGTTTCTCATTGATTCATATATTATTTTTGTACCAATATACGTTTTTCTAAAGTAAGTTTTTCCAGTTGCTAATACTTGCTTATATAATTTTGATAATGTTTTATCTTCTGCTGAATCTAGATTACATGTGTATATAAATTTATCTACATGTGGTAAATTAAATCCTTCTAAATTATAGTTTTCAACAACAGATCTTCTTAGTTTTCCGCTTGATTCTAAATCTATTAAATCAACTAAATTTATTGTTGACAATATTTTATTAAATTTTAATACTTCTTCACCTATATTAATGCCCTCGTTTAAGTCTATACTGGTTATTGTTTTATCTATTATTCTTTTATTTACACTTTCTTTAATTTTTTTAAAAAATAAATCATAGCTTTCTTCCGGACCACTATTATTTATACTAATATATTTTACATATTTTTCAAAGGTATTATAATATGAAGTTTCTACAGTTGTTTTTCCTCTAGTATATAAGGAGTATAAATTTTTAAAATTTTTTGGAACAACACTTGTACATTTTCCACGATCATCATAAAACCTCTGAAATTCTGATATTGAAACACTATCAAATTCTTGTTTAACTATTTCTAGTAATGCAACCGGTATTATTTTATATCCTGCAGGATAGTCTGATTCTTCAAGGGTTTTGTGTAGTATTAATTTTGTATTTTTTAATAGATATGCTAAAAAATATGAAGTGGGGTTATTTCCTAATATATAATCCATACTATAGGTCAGCGCTTCCATAACTTTGAGATACAAACATTATACTCATACTAGCATATCTTCTAAAATCAGGCCTGTTTAAAGCCGATGCAGTTACCATAAATTCTACAGATGCAGAGAAAAAATTGTCCTCGTGGCCACCATAAAATCCTCCCTTATTTGGTCCACTAGCTATACTACCAGGATCAGTACCCCAACCGTTTGGCCAGCCATCTATGTTTTGTGATACACCATCTTTAGTTGTATTTCTAATTGGAGGAAAATATGTTGGTGATTCATAATGGCTCCATGGTGCCCAAGTATCTGCAAATACTCCCCAAACATCTGGGTTTAAAGAGTCGTCTACTCTTTCATTTCCAGCTGCGTCATATCCCATAATTAATCTAGCATTCCATGTAAACTGTATACCCTGTGGAGAACCATACATTGATAATAGTCCATTATGGGAACTAAATGCATTATTACCACCATTTCTTACTGGAGTAGTTGTTAACGCTACACCATATGAACTAGTTACCATACCTGATCCTGACCAAAATGGTGGCTGGGTAGCTTGTTCGTATATGTTGGCAGAAGAAGTTTCTATAAATGGCCAATGTGCACCTCCTCCTATTATTGGTGAGGCTGCTGAACAAGAATTTGGGTGTGTTTCCCAAGAATATCTTGGGGCTAGTGATGAAGCAGAATTGGCCCAATCAACTACTGGTGTCCAATTAACATTTGTTCCACCGTAAGGATTATCACATGGTTGTATACTTGTAGTTATATATGGGGCTGCTCCACCTAACATTACAGTTTTACTTGGTACAGGACCAAATGATCCTTCCAATGTTATAACTGATGAAGCAGTTGTTTTGGTTTTAAAAGACCCACTTTGAAAACTTAAGGCTGTTACATTTGCTGCCTTTATCATTTGGGCTCCAGTATGTGGATCAGTTACATAATGGGCATTAGGATGACTATGAAATTGTATATTAAAGTCTTGTAATGGTATTAATGCAACTAAGTCTGCTGTTGTTTCAGTATTACAAATTCCCATTTCTCCTGCTACATTAAAACTCATAGATATTGGTACACCATAACTACTAGAAAATTCAGATCTAAAGTATAGCTTAGAAGAAGTATATGAACCAAAGTTTGATATATTAGCAGTATTGATTACATCTTCAGAATGGCTAAATGCTGAATTTGTTGCATTGAAAAGAAAAATCGAATTAGAATTATGTATTATTCTATTAAATGTATCAGGATTAGACGGTGAACCTGATCCAAATCCCATAACAACACCTCTTAAGTCATTACCTGTTTTATACCCTCTAGCTTCATTGTTAAATACAGACAAAGTAACCATAGAATTAATTGCTAATCCAGGTACTAATAAGTCAAAAGATCTACTAATAAATTTATCATCATGAGGACAACATCCTGCTCCTCCAATATAAAATGTTTTATAATTAGTGTCATTAACAGCCTGATAAGACTTAGTGTCTGGCATAATAAATGATCCAATACCTGGATAATCATCAACAGTTACTGATTGTGTTCTTGTTGCTCCACAATTTACGTTTATAGTTTCTCCAGATGAAAATGTATGTGAACTTTGGCTATATTCTGTCCATAGATATGTACAAGTACTTCCTGGAGCTTGAGTTATTGGGGATAAATAATTGCTAGGGTTTTCTATAAATGGGTATCCTGGAAATATTCCAGGTGTTGGAGGGTCTACATGTGTCCAATATCCAGAGTGTGAATTGTTTGGACCACCCAATTTTATACCCGTTCCCTCACCATGAACAGGGGCACAATAGTTTATAGACTCTCCTCCTGGAATTGTCCAATCTGGATCATCTAAAGAATGAGAAACCATTTTTACAAATACAGTGTCAGTAAAAGAACATCCACTTTGACTAATTGCCAAGCTCATAGTATACATTCCACAAAAATTAGGGTCATTCAAATATAATTCTGTTTGGAGTGAGTGAGAATCAGTCACTGTATTTTTACCAAAATATAATTTGTTAGCAATTGCCGTAGAAAATGAGCCATGATTTAGGTCTGAAATAATTGTTCCATCATTTAATGTTGCTCCTGATATACTCCAAGTAGGTTGTCCTAAAGTAGGAAAATTAAATATTGGACCTAAAGCTGAAAGAGCCATTGTTGGATAACACTGTACAGTATTTGATTTTCCAGCCGATATACCTGGATTAGATACTAGTGTAATTGTTCCTGAAATATCAGAACAGCAACCAGGAGTTGGTGTAATTGTAGGGTTTAGGGGTGCACTAAAACTTGGACTATTTGATGCCGAATTTATACATAAGCTATTTGATACTGATGCGGTAAAATGAATATCGAAGACGCCTTCTTGATATGTTGTTGAGTCTGGTCTAAATATGTCATAAGGTACCGAAGGGTTGTTTGTATTTAATACAAATACTCCTGCACTACCAGTTGGGGTAACTCCTCCGCCAAATCTATAACCAGGATTATTGGCTGCCGGTATCCAAGTATTAATAGCTGCTGACTCTGCACCTGTTGCAAAAGTAAAACTATGTGGATATGTACCAGGAAGACTACCAGAAAAGTCTATAAATGCCAAGTTTGGAATTGCAACTATTAAATTTCCAATGGCGTTTATTGCATTACCTGCAGGAGCCGTGTTTATTTTATTTGCTAAGTTTATTACAGTATCGTTTACATTAGATGATGTATAGTACCAATACTCTGGATTAATTGGATTAAGAGTATTATCTTGGTTAAGACTATTTGTTCCTTGTGCTCTAAATTGATAGGTAACTCCATTATTTGCAACTATATTAAATGATCCTTGATGGGCAAAAACTCCAGTATTTGAAGCTGTTATTTGTGGGCCTGAACCTGTTGCTTCGTAGCTCATTGAAATTGAAGCAGATGCAAAGTGTCCTCCTCCAGTTTCTAAAGCATATGTTATTGTATCATAATTTTCTATACCTAGAGTTGATAAAGGAAATTCAAAACCTGGTGTTAATTGGCAAGCAGTATTATCTGCTGATGTAGAATATGGTTGTTTATTTAATTGAATAAATGCACAACAAGAACTTGTTGCAAATAATCCACCATCAAGTTCGATTGCTTCCTCATAACAAACATTTAATTCTTGTGGTAATTTATACTCAAATGCTTTAGAGTGGGTATCTGATATTATTTCTGCATTAGATGAAGAGTTAAACCAAGATAGGGTCATGTGGGTTGGTGCTGGTATCATTGTACCAGAAACAAATGATCTTTTGAGATTGTTTAGAGCTGGATTTGGGTATGGATTATGTGTAAATGGATCAACTACTTCTGGATTATTTATCCTAAAACCAGTATTACCTCCATGTCCTATGGCAACTGAGTCTTCGTGGTTTATTCTAAATACTACCCATGACTCCAATGGAGTAGATGCATTATAGTTTGGTCTAGGACCTGGATTTATAGAATGGAATGTTAATTTTCCATTTCTTGCAGATGCAGTTACTTCATAAAACCATCTACTATGAGATGGGTGTAAATGTGCATCATTAATTGCATTTGCTAGATTTTGGGCTGACGCGGTAACATTTGCACCAATTTGACCAATTATATGCGTAGGCATAATTCCGTAATTTATACAACTGGTATATTGGTATGGCGGTGCAGACGATGTTAATCCTATTTGAACCCAATACTCATCTTGACCTACTGAAGGGGCAGATGATCCTAAAAGCGAACCAGAATTAGATACCCAGTCTGCTTGGTGTGTTGGACGAGGATTAGGTTTAGGATCAAAGTAAATATAATCCATTTGATTACTTGGACCAACCTTTCCTCCAGCTGGCCACTGGGATGCAGAATCATGCATGTCAATTAAATCTAAAGTATATGAAGCTGTTCCTTCTCCTGTTCCATCACCAAGCTGCATTGCAAAATTACCACTTTGAGTATATCCAAATGGTTGTTGGGCGCCTTGTGAATATATAAAATTAGAACTTAATATTTCAGCACCAGTATTTGAATCGGATACTGTCCATTCTTTGTGGGTTCCTGTATCTGATCCAGAAAATCTTAATTCTATAGATTCAGAAACACAAAAAGAAGTACTACTTTCACAAGGATACTCAAATATCGTTGCATCCGGACCACATGAACATAATTCCCCAGTAAACCCTTTTAACACTATTCCATTTTTTAATTGGTAACTATTTGTTCCACCAACTGTAAAATCTACTGAGACGCCATTAGAGTCACATCTCCAATTATCAAAATCATCACTATATACTCCTCCATCATTATAGCCATGTCTAGCTCCACCAAATTCTGTAGGTACTCCTGCACCTCCAGCTATAACATTACTTAAACCTAGATTTGTTATATTGTATATTGGCGTAGATCCAGTCATTTCTGTTTGTGAAATGGTTACTGTTCTACCAAAATTTCCACCCCTTATTGCTTTAAGTTTTCCTGCATGGCCGTTTGCACTATTTACAGCATCTGTAAAATTTTCAGCTAGGGATGAACTTTTGTGAGTATTAAATACAATTACTTCACTACCAGTTATGTGTCCATTTGATCCTTGACCAGATTGAAATGAAGATGTAATTGAATAAGTTTTACTTTCACTAAATGGATAGTTTAAAGTATAAGCATTTAATGTTACTGTTCTTTTTACAGTGTCTGTTTGATTTTTAAATACAAATGAAGCAGTTGCTGGAATATTACATAGGTGGCGATTTTCAGTTATTTTAACATGGTCATAAATATTGTCTTTCCATGCAACTAATTTTGTTCCAACTGGTAATAAATCTATAGGTTGAAACGTATTATTGTTAGTGTTTCCCCCTAGCCAAACTAAGGCTTTTTGGTCGTTTGTTGCCTCAAATTGAAAACCATCTTCTGTAGTTATTCTTCTCCTCGGCATTTCATGATGGTCTAAGCTTCCTGTTCCAACAAACATATATAATAAATCTTCACAATTATTATATCTATCTTTTGTTTGTATACTTGCAGAAATATACCTATAACTACAACTGATTACTCCACCAGAGGTCAATGGTCTCCAAGTAGGTAAACTACCAGATAAACTTTCAGATATTTGTATGGCTGTGAAGTCTCCAAACTCTGTACTAATACTTGTTGATATATCGCTTATACACATATATATAAATATAACTTTAAGACAAATTAACGACTAATCCAATCCTCTAATTCTTTAGGAGATGGAAATCTTATGTTTTTATTGCAATTACTACAAAACCATTTTGCTGTATTTTTGTCATCGAATTTAATACTTTGTTCTCGGTGGCTGCAATTGTTCTGGAAATCTTCTATTTTTTGTTGAAGTTCCTTTAGTTCCTTGTTCAACTGTTCTATCCTTTTCATGAGCTTTCTCATTCTTGATGTGTTTATACATCAATTCTTTAAGGTATAACTCTTGAATCCAATCAGGTGATTTCACAACTTCCTCCTGCACATGCTAATTCTCCTGAAAGATTTGTATTATCTTCTATTTCAATAACTCTTGATAAATCTACATCGTTTAATGACTTCATCATTTCGTCATATTTTTCTTCTGTGATATCTTCAAATGGGGCTTGTGTATATGTTCCTCCATTATAAGGTAATACTGATAAACCATTATAATGGTTTCTATTTTCCCACATCCATTCTCCAGCAAGGTCCCATTCATCTTCTTTAAGACTTATAGTTGCAGAAACATTATGGGTATTAGATCCTTTACGATGGCCAGAGGATACCCATTCAGATGCCACCCTTTTAACTCTTTCTAATGTACTAAATGGAGATTCTGTTCTAAGTATAGATCCTTCAGGAGCTTTTTGAGGCACTTGAATTACTGCTGTATCATGTGGTCTGAAATATTCGTCTTCCACTAATTCTGGATGATTTTTAATTAAGTGTTGATATATTGATTCATTTTTACCAACCCTAATTCTTCTAATATAATAATCATTATGCCATGCATGAATACCTGAACTTGTACCTAGTACTAGTGATGTTGTTCCTGCAGGTTTAACAGTTGTTGTTCTTGCTGCTTTATTTATTTCTAAAATTTTTGCAACTCTTGCATTTTCTTTTTTTACTAGCTTAGCTGATTCTGACATATCATAACCCAGTACCGTTCCACTACCAATTCCAGTCATACTAACACCAATTAGAGCTTCTTTCTCTGTTGTTTCTTGCCATACTGGTCTTAAATAATGAAAGTTTGTATATCCAGCTTGAAGTGTCCCAATAAATGCTGCAGTTTTTACTCTTTCGTTTAAATCTTCTTGTGATTCTATATTTGAAACATTTACTTCACATAAGTTACAAAATTGATGAGGTCTTAATGCTATTTCACAACAAGGATTAGTTCCCCAATCTTTATCATTATTTAGATAAATACCAGGTTCACCAGCTCCAGATAATTCTACACGTTTCCAAAGGTCCATAAAAAATCCCTTTGTTATTTTGTGCCTCATTAAGCATGCAGAGTTATTAGCTCTACCTCTTTGTGGGTTTAATTCCCACCAATTACCAGATTTACAACCTATCATTTGCTCATCATCAGCATTAAATAAACTAATAAGTGCTGCCCTTCTAATACCTCCAGCAAGAACTGCATCTGCGATATGGCATACAATATCGTGGGCTTCTAATGTAGATAGTCTTTCACCTGTTTCTTTTGCATCAAGCATTCCTGTTAGTTTAAGTATACATTCTTTAAGTGGTTGTGGACCAGGAGCTTTACCACCAGAAGTTACAAGTTGGGCACCTTTTGCCCTAATATCTGAAAAGTCGAATTCTATTCTACTTCCTCCACCATTCATATAAGATTTCATTAAAACTTTAATGGCATCTGCCCAGCCTTCAATAGAGTCTCCAATTAAAAACCTACGCTTTCTTTTAGGAAAAGGCTTATTTATAACGGGTAATTTTTCAACATGATGTCTTTGTACAGAATATCCAACACCTGTGCCACCTAACAGCAAAAACATTGTTTCACTAAATGAATCAATAGAATCTATTGGTAAATATGCACAATTATATATTCTATTTGGAGATATTTCAATTGGCTTTCCACCAAACTGGAGACTTCTCATTGAAGGAAGTACCTTTTTATCATATACTAGTTTATATTTTTCTTCTATTTCTTCCTTTAACTGTGGAAAACTCTTTTGGTGCATTTCCTTATTTCTTGTCACCAATTCTTCCCAAGACTCTCTTCTATTTAATTCAGGTAAGTACTTTGCGTACTTCATATAAACTGTAATTTCTGATAATATTTGATTTGATACTTCCATTTGTTCCCTTTATTCCTTATTGCTGTTGAAAAAAATAACTGGCTACTACACCAGTTGTACTAATAAATATAGATATATACATATATCAATTCATTTCGTCAAACTTCTTTTTCATCATTTTTCTTAAATATTCATTGTGATTATCCATTTCTTTTGTTGTTTCTTTTCCTTGTATTGATGTGTCAACATATATATCTATTTGTCCGTTAGACGCATTCATTTTACTCGGAAAAGTAATACCATCAGGACCAAATCTGTTTTTAATAACGTGCCATCTACCTGTATTTGCGAGTTTATCTTCTATTTTTCTACTTAAAGATAGTACAAAATCTGCAGTCATAATTTTACTATAAGATTCTGCAATTTTTTCTGCTCCAATAATATCATCTTCTAAGGCTGATCTATTTGCTTGAGATGCCGTCCATACAGGTATTTCATATTCACCAGCTAATCCACGTAAATCTTCATAGATATTACCAAGTTCTAATCTAACCTCTTTACCGTGGCCACGCAATAAATCTGCATAATCAACTATAATTAGATCTGGTTTTTTACCATGGGCCATACATCTTTGAATATGTGCTGATATAGTATTTACCGTTGCAGCTTTTGTTGGGTAATATTTTACTATTAAATCACCCTTAAGTGTTTCAACTTTTTTCTTAACTTCATCAATGTTATATTTTAATTCTTGTGCTTGTATTCCTGTAAATACTGAATCATATCTTAATCCTACATATGCGGCATTTAGTTCAAGCGTATAATGTATTACATTTAAGCCTGCCCTAATGGCGTTTGCGCCTACATTTACAAGAGCCCAAGATTTACCAATACCAGCAGGAGCAACCATAACACCAAGTTCTCCTTTACCTAGTCCTCCATCTGCAATATCATCAATTGCATCCCATCCTGTGGTAACTGTATTTCTAACAGATTCTAAGTATCTTTCATCTATATGTTCAGCATATTCATGTCCAACATCTTTTTCTACACCAGCCTTCATTGCATTATCAACTTTAACCTTTATAGAATCATAATCTCCCCTATTTAATAATTCAACTGATTCAATTATGGCCTTTTTTATTTCTTGGTTTTTACAAAACTCTAATGCTTTTTCTTTTACAAAATCTAAGTCTTCAGCTTCCATTTCTTTAAATGCTTCCTTTATATTGTCTGCTATGGACTTCTTAAGTAATTCATTATCCATTTCTATTATTTTAACCTTCATGGCTTCAATAGTTGGTAATGAATTATATTCTCTGTAGTAATCTTTTATTATATCAAGTATTATGATATTTGCCTCGGATTCAAAATATGAAGAATCTAATATATCTGATATCTGTTGCAAGAATAACTTATCTTTAAACAGTGCAGCTATTAACTTTATTTGAAAAGCATATCCAAAATCGCTTAGTTTATTTACCTTCATTATTTATTTCTTATTGCAAAAGCATTTAGTGTTGAAAACGTATCTTTAAGCCAAAGTTGAGGATTTTTAATATTCATATTAATAGAATCTTCTAGTAGCATTTTCATAAAATTTGGTTTTACAAGTTTAGGTATATCTTGTTTACAAATATTATTTATAGATTCTTTAGCTCTACCAGATATATCAACTTCTGTAAGTTGCATTAGTTTGTGATTTAGTTCTAACATATCTTTATTACTTAAAATATCTGCGGCTAGTTTTGTGCCATCATCTGCAGTTTTTATATGATTAAATATATCTTCTAATTCTACTTTTTTATCTTCAAATAATAAAGGTAATCTTTTTTGTAGTGTTTTTGTACCAGCACCACGTATTCCAGGTATATTATCTGAACTATCCCCAGTTAAAACCCTATACATTAAGAAGTTTTTAGAATCCATAGCAAATTCTTCTTTAATAGTATCCTTAAAGTAGAATTTTTTCTTAGTTGGAGACCATACCTGTACCCTATCATCTATGAGTTGAAGAAAATCTTTATCTGTAGACATTATAATACATTGACTTTTTGGATATACTTGTTGAGAAATATATGCCATTGAATCGTCAGCTTCTATATTTTCTATAGACATAACACTAATTGGTAACTGTTCTAAGTATTGAGATAGTCTTTGTAGTTGTTGTGCCATTGCTACTCGTTCATCATCTACACTATTAAACTCATTTATTCTTGTCATTCTATGCTTAACTCTACGTGTTGCTTTATAATCTGGAAACAATTTTCTACGTCTTTGACTTCCACCTTTACCATCAAAACATATAATAACCCTAGTTGGTTTTATATTTCTTATTGCATATCCTATAGACATTAAAAACCCCGTGATTCCACCAACATGTGTTCCATTTTCATTAACTGTTGGTACAACTACAAAGGCTCGTATAAAGGTGTTTAGACCGTCTATAATTAAAATTCGGTCATTTGCGTCTTTTGGCATTTCTTGCTTTTCCAAGTCTGCCAACATGTTTAGGTATTTTTTATTCATATAGTAATATAATCATTTTTTATTGAACCAGAAAATCTGAGGTGATTATTATCGAAAAGTTATTAACAAAAATAAAAGGCTCTCGGTCGGTTAAAACAGTCGTTATCATAGTGAGGACTTTTAACCTTAACGCTCTACACCACGGGAAGGTGGCCTTTTTTCGTAGAACAAATAAGTAATGGTGGCAAACCTGTTTTAGATCTACCACCGTTACTTAATAATAAAATTTAACCTGTTGGAGGAGTTTCGTCTGTATGTTCTAAGTCATCAATTCCAAAATTTTCTATTTTGTAATCCATTATAACTTTATCACATATCTTATTATATACTTCTTCCTTTAATGTTGGGTCAGCTTCTAACTTTCCATTCCAATCTTTTGAAAGGAATTTAATTTCTTCGCCTGAATCTCTTGTTAAAGTATACCAACTACCACCTTGTTTAATCATTCCATAGTCTTTTAGAATTCTTAACCATCCACCTAGATCATCTATTCCAGATTCAAAATAAATATCGAATTCAGAAGTTCTTAATGGTGGACCCATTCTGTTTTTAACAACTATACATTTGGTTTTAATTCCAACAACTTGGTCTTTTCCATTTACCTTTGCTTTAATTTGTCCTGCAGCCTTTAATCTTAGTCTACATGATGCATGAAATTGAAGGGCTTTTCCACCACTTGTTGTCCAAGGATCACCAAACATTACACCAAGTTTTTGACGCAATTGGTTTGTAAATATCAAAGCAATTCTTTGGCGTCCAATCATATTTGTACACTTTCTCATTGCTTTTGAAATAACAATAGCTTTTCCAGTCGACCAACCGTCTTTACTATAGTCAGCTTCTTGTTCTACTCTAGTAGTGGCAGCTGCAACTGAATCTACAACTATTGTTACCAGTCTGTCTTTGTCGCTTTCTCTAACCTTACTAATGATATTTTCAATAACTTCAAATATATCTTCAACTGTTTCTAATTGAATATATAATAGCTTTTTAGTATCAATACCTAAACACTCAAGAAATTCTTCATTTACTGCATTTTCAGTATCTATAAATACCGCCAATCCACCTTTCTTTTGTGTGTTTGCAAGTATTTGTGCAGCAACTAAAGATTTTCCTGAAGCTTCCATACCAGTTATTTCGGTAATTCTACCAACTGGAATACCACCATTAGGTCTATTAGCTATTGCAATATCAAGCATAGACGAGCCTGTTGAAATCCATTCAGTTAAATCTGTTGGTGTTTCATCGGCTCCATCAAGAAAATGTGCTACCTTGTAATCCTTAAATTTCTTGTTTAAGCTATCAGCTAATACTTCAGCTAATTTATCTCTATCTTCTCGTTTATCTACCATATCTATTAACTAAACAAATCGTCAAATGCTTTACTAATATCATCAGTTTTACCTACTTTAGCTGGTGCCTTAGTAGTTGCTGTGTCGTTATTAGTACCATTAGTTTTGTTTTCCCATGGTAAATCTCCAGCTTCTTCACCTTCACCATCTGGACTTAACCAAGTTTCTAGTGCGCCTTTTAATTCATCGTATGAAACCTTCTTGAAAATACTAAAAATTTCTTGTTGTCCACTAACAATTTTATCAGCAAGAGCTTTATCTTCAGTTGCTGGTGTTTGATTTGGTTTAACCCTAATAGAAGTTTTTGGATATGTTCCTGCACCTTCTGAAGGAGTAAATTCTACAACAATATCTCTACCATCTTTTAAGCCTGTAATATCACCATAGTCTGGATCAGAAATAAATCCTAATAATTCTGCATATACCTGTTTGCCAAATCCCCAAAATTTAACACCTTCACCTTCTTCTCCACGTACAATTACTGGTACATAAACCCTCATTTTAGGTTCTAATTTTTTAGAAAGTTTCCAATCATCTGAATTACCAGTTGATTTTAATTTTTCTGCAAATTCTACTACTGGGTCGGATTCTCCATGAGTTACTGGCGAAAGATAGTTTCTTTTACCTAAGTCATAGTGAAAAAATAATTCTAAGAACGGGTTATCCGTATCATGTTGGTAAGGTACTATTCTTACTTGATTTTTACCTGGACTTGGTTTCCATAAGCTGGAAGTCCTTGTTGTTTGAGACTGTAAGTCTCCGAGTTTTTTGCGTATTGCATCTAAGTCAATTGCCATTTTTTTTCTCCTGTTTTAATTATTATTTAGTTAATATAATAAAAATAATTTACATTATAAAACTTTTTGTAAGTTATTTTCATATTTTTTTAGGTACGATTGTACCGTTAATTCTTTTGCTTTTGCTTCTACTACAACATCAATATCTAGTCCATAGTCTTGAATTTCTTCTATAATATAGTCTGAATGTGCTTGTACTTTTATTTTGCTAACTTCTTTATGCATTTTTGCAATCGTTGGCCAGTCGTGTAGTGTATCATGTGTTATATTATTTTTAGACATTATTTCTTCCATGATTAAGGTTTGTTCTTGTCTTCTAGATTCTGAGTAGTGAGTGCATTGTTTTACATCACCCCACGTAGATGCAGCAAGCCTTAGTGCTCCTTCCTCAGAAAGACCGCCAGGACAAAACTTATGGTGATGATAATCAAAGACAATAGGTATACCTACAACACTGTATACATATTGATATAAATCCATTACAGAATACATAGAAGCTTTATCATCGTTTTCAACAGTAAGGCGGGCTTGGGCTGATGGTTGAAGACGTTTAAAGTTTTTACAGAATCTATCTAGTGCAGATGGTTTATCTCCGTATGCACCGCCTACATGAATATTTATTTTTGCAGCTGGAGATTTTGGTAAACCCATAAGATCAAGAATTTGTGCTGTTTTATCTAGCTCGTTAATAGCATTTAGTACTACTTTTTCGTTTGGAGAAGCTAAAACACAAAATTGACCTGGATGAAATGATAGTCTTTGATTGTTATCCATTGCAAGCTTACCCACAGCTTTAAGTAAAGCACATATTTCTTGATAATCTGGTAAATCTGATAGTTTATATTCAGACATCCAAGGCATCATATCACTTGACATACGATATACCTTTATATTGTTTTCATTATTCCAATTTACAATTTTTAGTAAATTAGTAATATTAATTAGTATTAGTTCAGAAGCATAGTCAATGCCTTTAGCATCGAATGTTCTTCGTATCATACTTCTATTGCATGATATGCCTTGTTCTGCAAGGGTCATATTTATACATGCGTATCCTAGTCTTTTTGCCATAGTTTAATTTTATATAGTAATATAATCATTTTGTTTCAAATAAAAAAATTCTGAGTGAAAAGTTATTAACATTATTTCCAAAATATTTGTATTGATACTAGTGTTGTTGCTAGTACTAAAGATATTGCTGTCTTTGTATTTATTCCTTCTCCCATAAAAAACCAAGTTAATAATACAAACGATATCATTCCAGTACCAAACCCTATAAATCTACCTGGCCATAAAAGTCCATCAAAATAATTTACAACATATTTTGTTGCAAAAATAAATAGATAGGAAATTATAGTTCCAAATACTACCGATAAAATTAGTGGGTTTTTGTCGAACCATTTCCATAGAAACTGTCCGTTTGTTTGAATCCAGATAAGAGTCTGGCCTGCGAAGAACAGGAGTATTGCAATTGTTAATTGATTCATTAAGTAAAATTTATTAGTTACTGTTTAATTGTTATTATATATAAATATAAACAAAATTTTTCAAATAAAAAAATCTGAGGTGTTTATTTTTTAAAAAGTTTTGCTATTTCTGTCTGTATTAGGTCAGACAATAAAGCTTTTAATTCTTCTTCGTCTTTATCCCTACGCTTTAAATGGTCATCAGGATCGTATGTTGGTTTATTCATTCCAGTATTTCTAGATAAAGTTGGCTTTTGATTTGGTGTTAAGTCTTCTTTTTTCATCGCTTTACCTTAATATAAATTACTTCATGTACAGATGTGTCTATTCTCCTAAGACCTGTATCATTTGTTAATAGTATGGAATTTCTATAGTTATCCCATTCTAATTGAAATCGTGTGTCTAGTACGCCGTTATTACATGTTTTAATACATTCATTTAACGCATTTATAGTATATAGAGTATTTGTTTGTTTTTTTCTGTGTAAGGAAATTGTATCTGGTAAGATTACAACGTCTCCACTTGAATCTATATTATATGTACACATTAATTCTCGAGTATCAGATTCATTTCTTAAAACAAATAGTTTATTATATAAAATATCGTATGCCTGTATAATCTTATCAACTGTTTTTGATAGTGTCTTTGTATTTGTGAATGTACATAAAAGTTGTGTTTTCATTATACCTCTACTTCTTCGCCTGTTTGAGCATTAGTTAAACTACCATCAGATTGTATATTATTTTCTGCAGCTTTTCCATCTCCTGTAAATGATAGTTGGCAACCTCCACCAGTTCTACCAGCTGTTCTCTTGGTTCTAAAAGTTATTGAATAATCATCTGGGTTGTTTGTTCCCTTACTAGTGACAAACTGTGGTTTATTATCCTTGTCATAGAATTGTTTATTGTGCTCTAACTCTAACAAAGTTTTATTTGTTCTAATATTATTTGCAATTTCAATTGCTGATAAGAGAGCTTCTACTTTTACACCGGCTTTTTGTACCAAATTTTTAGCGTTATTTTCACCAATTAGTGCAGATGCATGCTCCAATGTTATTATTTTTCCTAATCGTTTTTTATACTTATCTTCAAACTTTGCCAATTCCTTACCAAACTTTTTCCAATACTGTTCTTTATCGGCTGGTTTAGAATCTGCTACTTCTTTTTTGATTCTGTCTATTTCCTCCATATATTCAGATGTTATTTCAGATATTTTCTCTGTTTCTTCATTTGAAAATGTAGTACCTAAGTTTACTTCGTCTAGTGTTGTTTTAATAAAGTTTGTTGTTTTTTTCTTTGTTTCTGCTTTATTTTCACCCTTTATTAATTTATCACTAATAAGTAGTGTGTGGTCTTTTTCGCCAAGATATTGTCCTTGATTATTTTGTTTTTCCGGGTCTGGGTGTAATTCACATATAGTCTTAGAATTTGCTGGACAACCATATATCCTACCTTTTTTTCCAAATTTACAACTTATTAATGAAACTCTTTCAGCTGTACCACCCTTTATTTTATCGCCAGCTGGGAAGTTTCCTGCAGAAGGTAGATAAACTTCTTCACCATTTGCTAATTCTTGTTCATATAAATTATTTTCTGCTATTTGTTTTAAAATTGAAGAAGCAACCTCAGGATCAGATTCATGTAATTCTACCATTAAATCATTATAGCTATTAGCAATAGCTTCTTTGGCTTCTTTGCTTGGTATTTTTATATTTTTTAAAACATTTTCTAGATTTTGTTGGTGTTTTTCTAGTGAATTTGCAACTGATTCGTCAAGATTACCAGCATCTGCTTGTTTTTTTGCAACATTGATTGTGTTTTGCAGTGATGGGCTTCTAAAACTTTGAGCCAAATAGTCTGTTGAATGCTCACTACTTGGCATTTTAACACTACCATCTTTATTTTTAACAGCATATATACCATGTAACCCACCTCTTATTTTTTGTAATATTGGATGAGTTTTGAAATAATTAGTAACTGGATCGTCACTATCCTTTTTAGGTTTAACAATATTTTCATCACCTAAATCTGGTTTTGCAGCTGAAGATAATTCTAACTTAACAGACTTGGCATTAAATTGTCTCAATTCAACTAAAGACTCCATTTTTTGGACTAAAGCTTCTGTACTGTTTGTTCCATTACCAAGTATTTTTTTACCTCCTCCTAACTTATTAAGGTATGCTTTTCTTTTGCCTGACTTTGGCATTGCATTTGCTGAAAAACCAGTTTTGTCAACTAGCCATTGCGCTGCAGCAGTTTGTTCATCTTTAGATGCAGTTTCGTCAAATAAAACTTTAATTTTTTTAGATGCTTTTTTTACTAATTCTGACTGGCTGTCAGTTAAACCATCAACTCTGTTGTTTATCCTTGTTTCAAAATCATCAATTACTTTTTTATTTTCTTTGGAAGATTTTTCTGAGCCTTGTTTAGCTTTTATCTTATCTGTTTCTTTAGTCTTATATAAACTTGCACCTTTTACTGGTTCTTTAGAATCTTTTTTATTTAGATCAGATTGGTCTTTATCTAAGGGTTCAGCGGTTCCATCATCTATAGCTTTTTCCATATTTTCTTTGGATTTGAAAACTACTATTTTTCCAGAGTCTGAAGTAGACTTAGCTTTATATGTTTTTTCTTCTGTTAGTTGAGAAATATATGCTTGGATAAAATCTTCAGAATACTTGTATTGCCTTAGAACGGTTTCTAATACCCTTACATGAGAGCGTTTTTTTGGGTCTGGCATGCCATCATTTACTCGCCATGACCACTCTCTAACTAAATTGTCTATAAATAAATTTTTCATATAATAACCTTCAATCTATAAATATCATGAAAACCTATAAGAAACATCTTTTAAGTCACCATAATTACTACCAAAGCTTATCCTAGTAGGATATTTCATTGCAGCCTTTATTTTTAAAATTAACTCTTTACCCTCTGACATATCAAAATCAAAGGTAAAACTGTCATAAGTATATAGTATGAACTTGCTATTATAATCATTTAAAACCTTTATTACACGTTCCATAGCTTCAGAATTTAATTCTGTTTCAGCTGATTGGATGTAGTAGTTAAACAACTTTTGCGGATTCATTTCACCAATAGTTGATTGATATACTTTTCTATTATATAAGTATGTTTTATAATGGTTTTTTAACTTCCATTCTTTCCAAAATTTATAAATAAATTCATTTACTTTATTAAAAAAGGGTATTTCTAAAAATTCTTTAGGAATTCCACCATATAGTAGTTGAAAACTTATTTGTTTGGCCTCTGAATATTGTTTTTTAGTAAGTTTATCTGTTGCAAAGTACTGTTTTCCAAGATATTCATGAATAGATTCATTAGGCAAGTCATATCCAATAATATCTCCTATTATTCTAAGATGATATGCGTCATAATCTAGCTCTAATATTCCTCCACCGTTAAATCTACTGATATATTTATTTCTAGTACCGTCAGACTTATTTAAGGCAGCATAATTTATTTTATTAAACGTATTACTTGGTCTTCCTGTTAAAGTGTACGTATTATAATTGCAATATTCATAACCATTACCAGTATATAAACCAGAAGATTCTATACTATTTAAACTATTTAAAAAGCCACTTATTTTTTTATACCCAGATGATTTTACTCCACCTGTTGGCATTTGTTCTATATCTATAATATCTATAAGTTTATCTTCTAAAGATTGGCAGTATTCTATATGCTTTGTTATTGGTATAAATTCATTAATATTTTTCTTTTTCCAATACATAGAATATAATTTATTATGGGCGGCCGTATAGTCTTGATTTATTTTTTTACCAGAGTTAAAATATACCATTGAATTACAACAATGTGTATTTTTAAGGTTAAAATTATGATTAAATGTTTTAATATCATGTACATATTTTTTATGCGGGGTATCAATTGCACCTGTAATTTCTTTAAGTGTAAATGTTTTTATTGCATCTGTATGTTTTATTGGTATATAATATTTTTGCACATTATTTAACATGGAAACATAAATACCAGTTAAGTTAGAACATCTAGGGTGACTAGAATGATCTGAGGGTATTGGTATGAGTATAATATCTGATTCTTTGCACTGGTGAGTGAATTCAGTAAATTGTAGTATTGTATCAATAATTATCATTAGTATAATATAATAAAAAATATTGAATCGGTGAAATTTATACTAAAGAATTATATGTTTTTGAGTCTGTGTTGATTATTTTTTCTTCTTCTGATAAAGAATCATTATTGAATACTGTTCTACTCATAGGATATAAGTAGTTATGTGGTTCAGATGTGTGAGATGCTCCTTCCATTGGTCTATTTGTATGTACATGATATTTTCCAATAAATTCTTCTCCAGTAACAGTTTGAAACTGGTCTCCAGGGCTAAACAAATTAGATTGTTCTCGTGGATTGGCATATTCTAAAGAATCTGATAGGTATTCAGTTAAACCAGGCATTTTTGATTCAGCCTTTAACAATGATTCATTATTTGTTGGAATTATTCCGTGCTCAACAATTACATTCTTATGTAAAATATTAAATATTGGTCCTGCAATTTTCCATTCTAAGGAAGCCATAGTATATAGTTCGTGATGGGGATTTGATTTTTTAGCTAATCTCTTATAAAGATCTTTATCTATTTCAAAAATTTGCTGTGTATTTTCTTGTCTTGCAAAATATCTCATAAAAAATCCGGCATCTTCGTCTTTTTGCGTTAATGTTGCACCAATAGATATAATTCCAGGAAATGATTTTGCAAATGTTGGTTGTAGTTTATTATATAAAAAAACATTTCTATCATATACTATTTTTCTTAATTTAGTTGAAGGCGTAGAAGGGGTTGCACCAACATAAGGCCTACCTTTTTTAGTATGGTATGGACCAATATAAAAATTTGGCTTTTCTGTTTTATCCTTAGGTGAAAAAAGTTGAAACTCTCCACCCTTAGTATATAAATCAGTTACTATTTCTTCTTGCCTAAATATTTTCATATTTTATTACCCTTGCTCATCTTCTATATTATCTTCTATTTCATAAATAATTTCCTGTTTTAGTGATTCTTGGTCAGCTAAGTTCCATCCACCAGAAATTTGTTCTTGCATGTATATTCCATCTTTAGGTGTCCAAAATCCTTCAATAAAGTCTTCAGTATATCCTCTTTGGATTTTCCACTCTCTTTCACCTGATACCTGTCTTCCGTCGGTTTCTGTGTATGTATATTGGTATGTACCGGATTCTAGCTCACTACCACCTTCCCATCCAGTAGCTGGTGGTTCTGGATCTGGATCTGGTTCAGCTGGTGGGGGTGGAGTTGGTTCTACTGTTGGTTCTGTTTCTTCTTCAGGTATTTCTTCTACTTCAGGAGCAGGGGGTTCAACTTCAGGTTTTGGTTTTGGTTTAGATTTTTGTATTGTACTTTTTTCAGGTGGGGTTTTATCTTCTAGCAGTGTTTTGGCTACTGAACCTTGTCTCATTATTGATCCTAATTCTACTTTCCAACCTGATGAATCTACTGTATGGTCAACACTAGTTATTGTAAAACCTGTTTCACCATATCTTGGTGGTAAATAGTCAATTGTTATAGGGTAACCCCAAACTATACCACTCATTCCGTCTAAAGTTATTCCTAATTCAATTGGAAGAGTAATTCCTGCACTAAGTGTATTCAGTGCATGTTTACTTTCATCTTCTGCAGCAGATCCTAGTTCTACCATTTTTCTAACTGCACTAGTTGCAGATTCTATTTGTTCTGTTTCAACGTTATCTGCTAGATCTATTCTAGCCTCTTTATATGAATCTCTAATTTTTTGAGCAGCTGCTAGTAAATCTTCTTCTGAATTACCACATCCATCTACATCTTTATTTACCTTGGTTCTCATTATCATATTTTGATGGTCCATATCAACTACTTCAGCATTAAATAAATTCCAAGAAGAAGTTTTTTCTTTACCCATTTCATGGGAATTTTTTGCTGAGTTAGTACCATACATAACCATTGCAGCTATTTTGCCACTTAACTTTGTTTCTATTTTAATATCTCTAGCAATTGAGTTTTGGCCAACTGCTGGTATTTCAGGAACAATTACTTCTTCTTCATCATCTTCTTCTAGATTTGCATCTACTATTCTTAATATTGCGGGAACATCAGGATCTTCTATCATTTGTAAGTCCCACATATCTGAGCATGCTTCATTTACTGAATCTAGTATTTTATTTATAAATGCATCTAGATATTCACATTCCTTTAATGTGTTTTCAACAAATCTAACATTTAATAATATATTAGAAAGCATTCCATATTTTTTTTCTCCAGTGTCAAATATTAATCCTGAAGAAGTAAGTGGTTCTACTGTTTTTGCTGAGATGTTATCATCGTCTGGTAATATAGAGCCAAGGGCACCTGCAGTAGCGTCTGTGATTGAAGATACTACTGAGGCTCCAGTGTCTTTTACTTTTGACCACCATCCTTTTTCTTCCTTTGTTTCATCAGCACCCTTTTTAGAGTTAGCAGCCGCCTTTGTTTGTTTTTTTCTTTGAAAATCTTTTGCAAAGTTTGGGTCTTCTTCGTAACCATCCCAATGTGCTTGTCCTGGCAATACACAAACCATAGGGTTAGAAGATATTAATGATGGGTGGTTTTGAAGCATTGTTCCTCTACTATCAAGAGAACCAATACCACTAGCGCGCCGTTCAACTAAGTGTGGCATGAATTTTTTTGTTTCTTTATATATTTTATTCCAAGCTGATTCATTGCCTTCAGTGTCACTAAGTTTATCAGATTCTTTTCCTGTACAACACTTTTCTCCTTCTCCACTTTCTGGTTCTTCAGAAACTTCAGGTATAAGAGATTGGTTAACTATAATTTCTTCAAAATAATCCCAAGTCATATAATATGACAAATCTTCGTTGTAGCTTGTTTCATCATCATCATCACCTTCTTCTTCTCCTTCTGGTATATCTTTATCAAACTCTATAGGGCACCCAACGAAAGCCATGCCTCCATCTACACTTGGTACCTCATGAGCCTCACCAGATACCTGTTTTTCATATAGGAACTTACAAACATTTACACTATTTGGGTTAAATGTTACTGCCTCTGAAGTATCAGTTTCAGCATTTGCATCATCGCTATCTGTACAGTTATTGGATTTTGAAGTTGTTGAAGTTGGAACAGACATTAAAACAGTACCCATAGAAATTAATGTTACTTCACAATCAAATCCACCATTAGCATTTATTGACCATGAAAAATTAGAAACTTTTCCTTTCATTGCATCATAATTAAATTTTGAAGATATTTGATATGCTTTTAGTTTTTCTGTAAATTTGCATAATGATCCTTTCATTTCATCAAAACCAAAGCCTTCAGTTATAGGTGTACCATCACTTCTTGTAGACCAACCCCATTCTAATACTTGATATGTACCAAGAGTCATAAATAATGGTTCTATAAATTTTAGTTGCTCTATTGACCAAACATTAAATGAAACAGTTGCTTTTCGTAGTGCACCTGCTTGTCCTTGGTCTTTTATCGATAAACTAGTTATACCTGGCATAGGTTCAGCCCTGTTATCTAATTGATATGATGTTTTTAGTGTGTTTAGGTTAGATGAAAATAATTGATACTTTTCCCTTAATGTTTCATCACCATTAACTTTACAATTTGATGTTAATTTTATCCACGGCATTCTTCCATGTGTCCATTCATTATAAGTATCAGGAATTATGCTTGCACGCGTCATCAACTCATTTATGGCCCCATCTGGCCATTTTCTATTAAAAAAACTTTTTGCACCCATTAAATTTTCCTTTTTCGCAAACCTTCATTAAATGTTCTAAGTATTTCTGATGTTTCCATAGGAATTCTTAGTTGTATACCTCCTTTAACAGCCATTGTACCATGACCTAAGTCATTTGCTTGTGCTATTATCCACCATAAAGTTACGTCTTTATAAAATTCACTAGCTAATAAATCTAGCCTATCACCTGCTCTAGATTCAACATATAAATCGCTTGATCGTCTTTCTATTTTTGGATATAATATAGTACTATAAAATGTTCTACCTGTTATAGGGTCTTTTCTTTTTTTATTTATTTCATGTCTTTTCATAACTTATTCCTAATCTTGTGGGCTATATACTCCAGCTGGAGAAAAGTCTCTAGAAATTGCACCAAAATAATTAGCATCTCTAGAAAATAAAGCTTGAGTTACTGCGTCATCGCTGTTTTTTGCGTCTGCAAATAATATTTTTCCTCCTATTGACAATTCAAGATGGTGAGGAAGTTGTCTACCATCCGCTAGTTCCCATGGAGATCCATCACTTGGCTTCATACTAAAACTATCTATAATCATTGGTATAGCAACAAACCAATCTCCTAATGTAAATTTCAACATTGGGGCCTTTGGTAATCCACCAATGTATTCTGGGGAAATTAATTGGATAAACCTATTTAATCTTTTGTAATTTGCAATTAACTCTTCCCTAGTTCCTGCAGCTATTTTTAAGTCAAAGGATATATCTCTATCCATTGATTGAAATAAATATGTTGGAGTTGTTCTACCAACATACGTAACATCTTGCCAACTAGGATTAACATTATCTGAAAAATTATTTAGATATGCCCTAAATTGTAAGGTTTCAGCTTCATCATTATCTGGGGATATTGTTTGGAATTTTACTCTAATTAAATCATCAAATTCAGGATTATAGTCTGGATTTTCTGCATCAGATAAATCTACAGAGTTATCATGAAGGCCGGTTGATATTGAATTTTCCCAGCTGCTTCTGTCAATTGATGAACCTGCAGGTGAACCGTCTGATCCGTCACTTAATCTTGTTAGTCTACCATAATCTGCTCCAAATCTTGTTGCTCTATCTAAACCTTGCCAAGGTAACGCATTTGGATCACCATCATTTGGTCTTTCAAAATTCTTATTTGTTCCATCTAATAATTCTCTGAAATCCATTAATTTATGGCCAGTTCTATCTACCGGTATTTTGCCGTATATAAGGGTTTCATATTTTCTTAACGTTGCATCTTGGGAAATTTCACCAGTAGGATCTTCTTCTTCTGTAATTTTAGCATTTTTATCTGGTGAATTAATTTCTTCAAAGCTTGCCTCATCAAATTTTTGTACTATTGGAGATTGAAAACCTCCTTCAAGGTCTAACATTCCATCAAAAGTAGCTGGACCATTATAATTACCATAAGTTTGATGTTTGTTGTGTACACCTACATCGTCAAATGCTGTTTCATTATTAATGTAGAAAGTATTAAGATCTGTACCGTCTATAGATCCATCAGGTAATCCTTCATTTAATATTGCCAATTTAGATTTAAACGGATTACCTGGGCCGGTGTCGGTCATTCTATCATATGCTAATGAAGGAGCACCTTCTTCTCCAGGAACGTTAGCTAAAGTACTTAAATTACCACCGTATTGATCGCTATATCTTGTACCATCATCACTTGTATAATATGTTTTAGCTACTGATGGATTTGTATCAACTGCTTGTCCCATTTCTTGGTTAAATAGGACATCTCGGCCACTTTTTGTTAGCATTTTAGAATCTGAATATGTTCCACCTGTTTCTAAATGTTGGCCAATTCCTATTCCTGCAGTAGACCTATATATTGAAGTTCCACCTATACCATATACTGAATGTGGTCCTAGAAAACCTTTATCAGATAATCTAGTTATTTTTACCTTGGTCATTCCTCTAAAGGCACCAGGAATATTGTTTGATATAGTACTTCCAATATTTTGACTTATGTCAGTAAAACTACTAAGTAAACTTGCATTTGATTCAGGACTATCATCACCAGTCACACCAAATAATCCTGATTTTAAGTCTGTTGCTAAAAATACTAGTCTTGAATTACTTCTAGGACTACCATCACCCATAGGTGTTTCATCTGATGGAGCAGACGATGGTACTTTTGAATCTAGTCCGCCAGTATCTATTTTTAAATCTTTTGCAGCTGCTTTACCTACTCCAGCAGAAGCTAATCCACCAGCTAGTTCAGCTGAAAAGACATTATCTTCATATCTTGAATTGCCCTTAAGTGTTCCATTTAATGGTCCTAATCCATGTCTTACTAAATGTATACCTACTGCATTTGTTAATGTTTGTGCTAAAGTAGATAGCGCTAAAGGGTATACCCTATTAGAACCTAATCCAAGTATATTATCTGTTTGTACCTTTGGGTTTGTTAATTGTAGTCCAACTTCTTTAAGTATAAATAATAAACCTTTTGGGCTTATTAAAAATTTACCAATTCTGGCTGCGTCAAAAAGAGAACGATTAATTGCAGTTCCAACCCCACCTCTTATTAAATCTATACCAAACTTTGGACCAGGACCATCACTAAATAAACTCCAATTAGAACCAATATCTCTTAATATAAACGGTTGATCTGTTGCATTTCCCCAAGAACCAAAGTTTGAAGATTCTTTTCTAAGATCAGTTGTTCCTTTTCCTGGTATTGAAGTGTATAGATTATTAACCTTATCAGCCCATTTACCTGTTAATTTTATATCACCGCCATTTGCATTATTACTATATCTATGTTGTTTTGCATCTATGTTTGTGTCTAATCCAGGACCTGATCTAGCCAAAACTGAAAATTCCTGTTGGGATCCGACATTTACAGTAGACATCATTAAACTATTAAAATTATAGCTACCGTTTGGAAAAGTTTGGTCTATTGGATAAGTATATTTGTTCCCATTATCTTCTCCTTCTTCCATTCCAATAAAACTACTAACTCCACCCTTATATTGTCCTTTATCATATTTTATAAAACCAGTAGCTGCCTTGTCTTCAATATTATTTTCTGCTCCAGTTACTTTATCATTATACATTGTTCTTGTCCAAGCGTATGTACTACCCGGGTTATCCGTGTTCATTGAAAATTGCATAGTTCCTGGAGTACCACTTACACCTGTAAAATCTGATGGACCATAGTGTCCTTTATTTGTAATAAATCCAGACATATCTATATCTGCTATTCCATTACGTATTTTTAGTTGTGTAGATATTTTTTTGCTTTGAAATTCATCACCAGAAACACCAACAAAATCAGTACCAGGACCAATTTGGTTTGCTGTAAATCCTGTTGCATCTATATCTGGTGAACCATTGTGTATTTTTAAATCTGGTGTAGAAAAACCAGGAATAAAACCAAATGGAGTAGTATCTGTTCCTACAAATCCAGGTATAAAACTAAATATTGATACTTCTGGTGTTGTGCCAGGAGGATTGGCCATATTATTAGTTACTGATGGAGCAGTTCCTGGAGGATTACCCATATTGTTTGAAACTTCAGGTGCTATAAAGGCTGGACTAAATGAAAATGCAGTTGAATCTATTCCTATTTTAGGAGCAGATACAGGCATAGGGAATACATCAACAGATGTTTTTTCTGGTGTAGGAGCAAATGGAGCGGGTCCTTCATTATGTGGTTTTTCAGGGGTTGGACCAAATACATTAACATCATTTACCATTTCAGCTAATTTTGAAACAGGAGTTTTATCACCTGATACTCCATCTTTACCAACCTTTTCAGCTGGAGATGTTACTGGTTTTATATTAGAAAACTCACTACCATTTTTAGTATAAAATGTTGCTAAATCTATTGTTTCAAAAGTTGCCATATTATGCTCCTACTGGTCCTTGGGCTAAATTAAGTACTTCTCCAACCTTTCTTCCGTCCATATTTATTACTCCACCTTTACCTATTATTGTAATTAGTTCATCTATTTTTGCCTCTAATGCAGTGGTATCTATTTTTTGAGGTTTAGATGATGCTTCATCAGTATCACCATCACTTCCACCAAACATTCCAGTTAATCCTGCAATTGCAAGGGCTGGTGCAGCTATTGTTAGCATAGCCAATGTACCTTTAAAATCAGATACGTCTGCTAATCCTTCAGCAATTGAACTAAGTCCTGCTCCAACTTGTGCTAATCCTGAAGCAGTTCCAACTAGCATTGTTAAACTAGTTGCCATCATTCCAATACCAACAGCGGCAAACATTGCGGCTGCTCCAAATCCTAAAGTTGGAAACATTGCGACTGCAAATGATCCAGCTAAAGCATATAAAGAAGCACTTAACATAAATATTGCACCAAACTGAGCAGCCATTTGTAAAAGAGGAGCAGCAACCCTTTCCAGTCCTATACCTAAAGTAATTGACGCTTGTCCTAGTAATTCTACGGCTGGCGCTGTAAAATACGCAGCTACACCAAACAAGTATAATGGAATTGCTGCGAGAGCAGTTGTTAAAGCTAGTACACCAATTGCTTGACCTAAATACATTATCTGAGGACCGTATGGTGCCATTAATATTAATGGTGGAGCCATATCAATCATCGCTTGTGCAACTATTGGTAAACCATCTATATATGGATATAATATAGACATTGACATTGCAAATGGAGCTAATCCTATACCTATTGCATAAAAACCTTCTCCCATTACTTGGAATGTTTCAGCTATTGGAGCCATCATTAATAGAGCTGGAGCCATAGTCACTAAACCAGCAGCCATAATAGGTATTAATGGTACAAATTCTGCTAACATCATCATTCCAAATGCAAAAGGAATAAGGGCGTAACCTAATGCTGCAAGCGCCATTGAAGATATAAGTAATCCTTCTCCTACTGCAGATAATGCTACTAGTGGAGGAGACATTATTGCAAATCCTTCAGCTAACATTGGTAATAATGGAATATATTCTGCCATTATAGCTAATGCTAAAGCGAAAGGCAACATTCCTAGTCCAACAGCAGTAACTCCAGCTCCTGCAAGTATTAAACCTTCTCCAACCCCAGCTAATTGAACTAGTGGACCTAAAGCAGGCGCCATATCTCCTAGAGCCTCTCCTAAACCTTGTAATTTTTCAATTGTACCTTTACCAACCATAAACATAGCTATTGCTAAGAATGGAAGAGCAGCTGCTAAAGCTAATATACCTACACCAGCCTGAAGTAGTCCTGGTCCTGATGCAGCTAATGCTTGAGATGCAATTCCTATACCAGTTAATGTTTCAACTCCACCTGCTGCACTAAACATTAATGCTCCAACTGCTGCAATTGCTAAACCAGCTCCTAATATTGGAAGAGCCATACCCATTAAATACATTGCAGGAATTGCTGGATACATCATCATCATTCCTACCGCTAGTTGAGGTAGCATTGGTATCAATAGCATAAAATTAGGTATTGCTTCACTTACTATTTTTAATGCATAAGCCAATACTAACATAGCTGCTGCGACGATTAACATTGCGGCTGCTCCCGCTATGATTGCTAAAGCCCCTACACCTGACATCATAATCATACCTAGTAGTGCTACTGCTCCAACTAATGCTAACATTGATACAACAGCCATTCCAACAGCTTCCCAACTTACACCCATAAATTCTTGTACAGCTTTGGCAAATACATATACTGCTGCCGCTACCAATACCATTGCAGCTGCTCCTTTTACAACATCAGACATTTTTATTTTACCCATGGATTTCATCATTTTGTTAGCGCCTTCGCCTCCTTTAGCATCTACTTTAGGCAAATCTGTAGGAGCTTTACTTTTTGGTATTAATGATTCCTTAATATCTCCACCAGGGCCTTTATCTCCGCCTCCAAATCCTAATTTGCTCATCGCGCCTTTACCAAGTTTTCCTACAAAACCTAATACACCTTTAAGTTCTGATTTCCAATTTCCCATACCAGCAACAATTGCAACTACTGATTCTGCGTTTTCTCCAAGTAGCATTCCTGCTCTTGCCAATAAACCTTCTTGTTGTTCTTGTATTTCGCCTGTTTCTTTATAGTGTTCTAGACCAGCTTCGGATAAATCATTTAATTTATCTTGGTTACCCATTATGTTTGTAATTTCCCCAACAGACATATTCATTGCGTCGGCAAGGGCTTGTTGCTGTATAACATTCATGCTTTGGAATTCTTCTAAAGAGCCAACCTGTTGTGTTAATTGTTTTGTAACTTCTAAATGGTCTCCTCTAAGAGCTGCTTCTCTGGCTGCGTTTAGGTTTAATTCTCTACCTATAAGTACACTTGCCTCCATTTCTGCTTCAATGGACGTTTCAATATCAAGTAATCCTTTTCCTGCCTCTACAATAGAACTAAATTCTACACCAAGTTTTTTAGCTGCAATTGCCGCTTTTGCTACATTTTCAAATCCTTTTTTACCAAATCTAGCAAATTCTTCAGAATTATCTGCCATAATACCTAGTAATTTTCCAGGAGCCAGTCCATTAGCTTTCGCTAGGGCTATTGCCGAGCTTTGTAGGTTTGTAGCTAGTTTTTCACTACCACCACTCATCATCATTAAGTCTTTTCTAAATTGAGCAGCACTGTCTGCACCCATACCAAATCTTTCAGCTAACAATGTTGTCTGTTTAACATTTTCCATTGTCAAGTCTTTCATTGACATACCAGTATCAAGCATTGCTTTTTGAGAAGATGCTATATGTTCTTGCTCTATACCCATACCAGCCATTGTTACGTTTAGAACCTTAGCTTGGCCAACCATCTTAGCTGAGTTTGTAAGACTTACTCCTGTAGAGTTTGCAAACTCTCTCATATCTCTAGTAAATTGACCTATTTGGTTTGCTATAAATGCAAATGCCAATTGGCCATTGCTAAATATGCCAATATATTTTGCTGCTGTTTCTTTAAGGCCATCTAGGAGTTCTTGTTGTTCCTGAAATAGTTTTGTTTGTTCTTCAAGTACTTGCCTAGTTTCAATACCAGCAATATTTTTCTCAGACATTAATTCGTTCATTTCTTTGGCTGAGTCTACTTGTTCGACAAAAAGATTATTCATGTCTTTAAGTTCTTGTGATTGTTCCATTTGTTTTGCTAGTATATCTGCTTGGCTAGCCCCAGAAGCAGTTAATGCTTCAACTTCATCACTATGGGAAAGTGCCATGCTTTCTAAAATTGTATCTTGTGAGCCCATTAAAGATCCAATATCTATATTTGCAGATTTTACTTCTTCTAACATACCAATATCTAGAGCTATAGTTTCAGTTAGTGCTGTACCTATTGCTAAGTTTCCACTTGCCAATGCATTTTTTGCAGCCATTACTGCATTTTGTTCTATTGCAAACTTTTTGAGAGCCATAGCTCCCATAATATCTTTTTCTTGGGCTGCTGCATGGTCACCCATTAATTTTGATAAGTTTTGTTGTTCTCTATTTAAGTCTCTAGCAAAATCAGAGGCTGTTGAATAATTATCAGCTAATTCTGCAGATTTTTCTGCTATTGAGTCTAATCTTGATTGAGCAGCGTCTAGGTGTTTTTTATAGTCTTTAGCGGCCTTTGATCTTTTGTCAGCAAACTTAGCATACTTTTGACTCATAGTATCAACCTGTTTACTTGCTGATACTAAGAGCTTATTTTGCTTATTTAACTCTACATTGAGTTGAGACTGATCTTTTGCTGAAAACTTTTTGGCCATTGGTTATTTCTTCTACTAACTATATTTTTTAGCTAATTTTTTCCAACTGGAATTATACTTATCTCTTTCAGGAGTTTCTGCATTCATTAAATCCTGTATTTCTGGAGTAGATAAAAGTTTTTTTATTGCCCTTTTTTTGGCTGCTGATCCTAGGTTATCTAGTATATTATGTAGGAATTTTACTAAAACATTGTCTTCTTTTAAAACGTGTTTTAGTTCTTCTCTAACTAGTTTTCTTACTTGTGTTTCTTTTGACATGTGTTATCTCCTAATGTTCATATTATTACGTATATAAATATCAGAAGATAAAGGTTTTATTAACGTCTTCTAGAGGGTTTTGCATTACTTTTTGATTTAGCCTTATCCATTTCTTCTTTTTCAGCCTTTTTAGCTTCTACAAGTTTTTGATAGTTAAATCGTCTAAGATGTACAGGCATTTCATAAAGCACATCCCAGGGAAAACCCCCTTGTGAGTGGTAAGCTATATCAAATAACTGTTGGTGCAGAATGGGCCTATAGTTAGGCCCTAGGCCAAAAAAACTGGACGGTCATTGGGAGTTGCACGTCGTGCTCCTCTCCAGTATTTTCATCATAGTATGTATGTGTTAGGTCAATATCAGGAGATATTTCATTCATATATTCCCTAAATGCTAGTGAATCTCTAGATAAAAATTCATCATCAACAAATTTACCAATAGTTACCCTATCATGTTCTCCATCTACAGAGACAAGCATAAATTTAAGCCTAGTACTTAGCTCGGGACTAACACCAGTTATTCTTTTTCTCATTTTTTTGTTGGCTTTAATTTCATTTTGAATTTTCTTTTCATCTCCATGAGTAAGAAGTTTAAACTCTATAGTTCTTTTTGATGCTGGTAGTTTAAATGAAAATAAGTTTTCGCCTTCAGTAAATATTGCTGGATCAAATTCTTTTAAGTCAAACTGTGTTAAATCTATAACTTCTGTTTGTTTGTCTCCAGATGTTGGACTAGTTAATTCAACCTCATAGTCTTTACCATATGCTAAAACTCGAGCTGCAATCATTATTGCATTTTTATCACCAACAAGTAAATCATCATAATTTATTGGACTAACAATAAGATTTTTTAATAATACATCAATAACTGTACCATTTTTTATTAGGTTTTGAGAAGTCAAAATATCTTCTTCTTTTGCAGTCATATATTTTACTTCAATTGTTCCAGAAGATAATGGACTACCCTTAGGATATAATAATCCCTTTGATGGTAAATCTATTGTTTCTGTTGGAAACTTTAATTCCTTTACTGCTTGTTTAAGTTCTGGGGCAGCCTGTTGTATTACTTGATTTTTTAATTCTTGGTCCGAGAGTCTATTTTCTCCTGGATAGTCTGAGTCTACTACTTTTGACATAACTGTATCTCCTATTGCTTTTTGTTCATAACGTATATAAATATATATTCCCGCAAAAAATAAACAAAAAAAGACCCAAACATTTGTCTGGGCCTTAATTTATATGTTAAATATGATATATTAGTATTGTAATATCCAGTAATCACATTGAATAGTAATAGTAATTTCATTTGCGGCAGCTGTTTGTGTCCAATCAATTGCTCCAAAATCTGCAGAAGTAATCATTGCACCTTTACCGGTCCATTCTTCTACTTTATCACCTACTGGTCCAAGTATATTAATCGTTACATCTTTCTTATAGAAATCTGCATAACCATCTCTACCTGTTACTGATTCATGATGTAAACGTACCCATTCCATAACGGCTTGAGCCCCTGATGGTACAATTGGGTCATATAAAACTAAATCAATTGTTTCCCATGTAGTTTTACCTTTCACATATCGTGAAACATTCATGTGTTGTAATTCTAAAGCTTCAGTTGCTAGTTTTGGTCTTGCAGCTGTTTTAATTAGATAAGCTGGAATTCCATCAACATAGAATATAAACCTATTTTGTTGTTTTGGCTCAAAGGCCGTGAACATTATTTCATTTGGATCTACTAAGTTTGCCATTTATTTTTCTCCTATTCTTGTATATAAATATCTTCTTCTTTTAATATTTGTTAAATTCTACTCTTCAAATGATGCGCCAGTTCTCATAATGTTGAAGTCTACAATGATAAATTCAGCAGCTTTTGCAGGCTGTAAGAATATTTCACCTTTCATTTGATTTCTGTCAATTACATCTGGTGTATTATTTGATTCGTCCATTACAACTTTAAATGCGTAAAGACCTTGTTGAGCTTGAACTGTTTCTAAATACGGGTTAACAATATTTAAGAATCTATTTCTTGTTGCTGTTGTATTGTTTTCAAATACAAGATATTTTGTAGATGAAGCAATAAACTTCTTAAGTTTTATTAGTAATCTTCGTACATTGATTCTATCTAAAGCTGATGGTTTAGTTTGTAAAGTTTTCTGACCCCAAACGCAAACTCCTGTATTAGGGAATACTGCTATTGGATTTACTTTACCTTCATATAAATCATCTCTTTCATTATGAGTTAATCTTGAGTAAACATCGATTACAGTATTTAAACTTCCTCTATTTAATCCTGCAGGAGCAAACCAAGGGAAGGCAACTTTATCATTGAAAGCTATTACACCTGGTACAACAACTGAAGGCGGTACCCAAACAAACCTATTAACCGTTGCATCAAGTATTTTTACCCAAGGGAAATATGTTGCTGCATAGCTTGTGTCATATAAATCAGCGTTTGCTATTGCACTTGTTGTGTTTTTTCCAGAAGTTGAGTTTACTCCATCCATTACATAGAAACAATCACCTCTACTTTCACAAGTATCAATAATTTTTGCAACTATATTAGAAGCGTTTTCTGCAAGTATTCCTGGCATAACGATCATGTTAATATCAATTTCATCAGGGTTTCCAACTGAATCTAATGCTTTTTTGTATGCTACAAAACCATCAGTAGTAGTTGATGCAAAACTCATACCTAAAGTATTGGTAGATAACATATCTTTTTCCATTGCTACTTGAGTTGCTGGATTAACTCCATCATAACCTCCTTGGAATGCAAGTGAAAATCTTTTTGCATGTAAAGAACTATTAACAGTTACCGTTGAACCAGTAACTTCACAACTTTCTAAAAAGAATGCTTTATTTTCTCCAATACTTGCATCATCACTTAATGGAGCAAGATAGTTTTCCATTCCATTTTTAAGAATAGTTTCATCAAAGTTGAATCCGTAATATGTTTTTGTATCTGTATCTAAACTTCTAGATGTTACTAGTGCTGCTGTAGGATATGCTGCACCTGATGCATGTATTCCTACATGTGGATGTGTATATGCTGGAAGACTAAATGGTGAGATATAAGGTTCGTGTCCGAATGGTACTAATGCGTCTGAGTAAACAGCGTTATTAGCATTTTCGTGCATTTCAACCCTTACATATCTTGACATGTTTCTATAATTACCTAAAACAACTAATTTTGCATTACCATCAGCGTCATTAGAATATTCTTGATATTGATCACCAATAACTCTAGCTAAATAGTTTGGTGAACTTGGATTTAGGTTACAATTTGTATGAGATTCTAAAGAAACTACTTTAGTATCAGTATCATCGAATTTTCTAACAAGAACAGTAAAGCTTCCATAATCTATTCCAGATATTGAACCAGCCTTTTTAATTCCAACAATACTAACTTTACATATTTGGTTTGAGCCATTACCATGTGATAATGTATGGAACTTAAATAGTGGACTTCCTGCGTTACCATTTAATTTTTGAGATAATACCCAAGGTGTACATGCTGCTTTATATTGTTTTCCTGAAGTAGTACTTGTTGTTCCAGTTACAGTGGCTGCTGATGCGACAAAGTTTACACTTGCTGTAACTGCAGTTGCATTAAGGAATGAATATCCACCACCTTTATTTGTAGCCATTGCTCCATAAGATTGTGAGTTAAATAAAGAATATACATATGATTTTTCTAAAGCAGATTGTCCTGCAGTAGGTACATGTCTTCCTGGGTCTGTAGCTAATACATTTTTAAAGTAATTAGCATTTGTTTTATCAAAAGAAGTAGATAAAGGTAAATCACTATTTGCAAAATCAGTAAGTGTTGTTATTGATGACCCATTTATTGAATCATAGAAAAATCCATTACCAGTATTTGCAACTCCGTGTTGAAATTGGTGTCCTCCATGAAGAACTGCAACAGGAGCAAAGAGTGCGACTGCAGCTAATGCAGATCCAGTTGATATAAGATATCCATTTGCAGTTGTACCAACTTTATTTGCTGTTAGGTTTACTGAAGATTCTGAAGCTACTGCAGTTACTAAATCAGTAAGTGTTGTTGCTCCATTTATTTCAGCTGCAAGATTTGCTATAGTTGCTGTTCCAGTTGAACCTGTAGCATAATAATAGAGTGGGTGTTGGTCTGCAGGTATTGCTGAAGGATTAGCACCTATAAACCTATAAGTAGTACCTTCTGCTGCAATCTGAAATTCTGTTAGCCTGCTTGTTGCTGCTTGTTCAACATCTATACTACATGATATAGATGCAGTTGCAAAAGTTCCTCCACTAGGAGAACTACCAAATACAATATCACCAGCTTGTTGTGTTGAGTTTCTAGAGCTTGCATGTACTAAACCTAAGATATAAGGTATTTCATCGGATTGCGAAGCTATTAAATATACTTGTTTTGGTAAACTAGTCACATAACCATTTAGTCCTAAAACACGAACAATAGTTACTGCGCCAGCACTTTTTAAGTATTCTTTAACGGTATATGGTACATATGTACCTGCTGTTCCGCTTCCAAATTTTAATTCAAATTCATTTGTTGAACGAACTACTGTTGGTTGAAAGGCTGGGCCTTTTTCAGTTCTACCTATAATAGCCGCTCCTATTTCGCCGATACCTACAGGTAAAAACGATAAGTCATTTTCTTGTGTGAAAACACCTGGACTAACGATTCTTTCTGCCATGTTTGATTTCTCCTCGTGTATTTATTGATGTGGATGTATTAACTATCCACTATTTATCTATATATAAATATAACCGAAAATGCCAAAAATTATTCTGATGGGGTAAATATTCCAGTTTCTATATCTAAAGAACCTTTACCATATTTTGCAGTTAAATCTTGTGCAAACTGAACTTCTTCATCCCTGTTTTTATTAAATAAATGCTCAACATTATCCTTTTCTTTATCTAATGATTTTAACTCAAAATGTATTTGACCCATCCTCAACGTTAAACTATCATAGCTTTGTTTTATTTTTGCTATAGAATTAAGTTCTTCAGTTGAAAATTTTATTGTTGAATTTTCTTGTTTTTCCTGAGCTTTTTGGGCTCTGTGTGCTTCTAATTTTTGTTGTTCGTCTTGTGTTAATACTGCCATTTGTAACCTCCTAAGTTTTGTTATTAGTAATTATTTTTGCCCATGACCCTTTAATATATCATTTCTAGGTATCATAGACGATTGTGCTTGTCCTTGATTAAAATTACTAGATTTTCCGTCTAGTCCTGTTGTTGTTTGTGTTTGTCCTTGATTAAGATAACTAGATTTTCCGTCTAGTCCTGTTGTTGATTTTACATTGTCGCCATATCCTGTGTTTCCACCTTTGCCTCCAGGTAAAGAGTTTATATCACTAACAACAGATGTTCCCATAATTATTTTTGAAACTGTATGGTCGCGTTTGTTATATTGAGTCATATCTTTCTGTAAATTATCTGGTATAATATAACCATTCATTTCTAATGTAAAAGTTGCCCTTATTCCTCTATCTTCTCCTTGTACCAATTCATTAGATACATCGAATGAAGTCATATTTGCTAAAAATTTATAGTAGTTGTCTTTGCCCCAATATGAATTAGATGCATAATTTACATCTTCTATAATTTTATTTTGGTGTCCTATAAATTCTGTTACAAGAATACATTCATATGATAGTTTTACATAATCAGGTATTACTATATTGTATGATTCTTGACTAGGTTTTTTACCCACTAAAATATCAAATCTATCATATCTATTTCTTTGATTATATTTTTTTCCAACAGTATAATATAAATGAGGATGATTTGCATCTAACTTATTAAATCCTTCCTGTCTTTCTATACCTGTTCTTCTATACATTAAAATTGGATATTGTATTTTTCCAGATTTATCTCTAAAAACCCCGCTTTTTTGTACAGATCTCCATCTTTCAGGAGAACCATATATTACAGGTACCCTTATTTCTTTTTGATTTTCTTTAACCCTAAGTTGTATAACATTTTCAAAGTAATAGTGAATGGCTTCATCTGCGTCATATAATCCAACAGCAGGTTCTTTTACAGTATCGTCTCTTTGTACTTGAGAAGACCTATTAGTTGCAACTAAATTGCCACTTGAATCTACGCGTTTGCCTTGCTTATTATTTGCTTCAGGTGTATATGCCATAATTATTCGTTATAAAGACCATAAGAGTAGCCTTCTCGTATATTTTCAAATTGAACCTTACTTTT
>Ga0209337_1000344_pt1 | contig 37078 bp, 39 predicted proteins | sample LinPmetageLP53_FD_184044 | JGI IMG/M metagenome (GOLD analysis project Ga0209337, IMG submission 184044) | Marine viral communities from the Pacific Ocean - LP-53 (SPAdes) (version 2) | ecosystem: Environmental > Aquatic > Marine > Oceanic | place: Pacific Ocean | collected 2010-02-08
TCTAGGAAAGGAGTAATTAATCATGGCTATTTCACGCGCACAAATGATGAAAGAACTCCTTCCCGGACTCAATGCACTGTTTGGGTTGGAGTACGATACTTACGAAAACGAGCATGAAGACATCTATGATATGGAGTCTTCGGATCGGGCCTTTGAAGAGGAAGTTCAGCTTTCTGGGTTCGGTGCTGCTCCGGTGAAGTCGGAAGGTTCCGCTATCGCTTATGATACGGCACAGGAAGTCTTCACTGCCCGTTACAACCACGAAACGGTTGCAATGGGATTTGCGATTACGGAAGAAGCCGTTGAGGATAACCTCTACGACTCGCTTTCTGCTCGCTACACCAAGGCCCTTGCAAGAGCAATGGCTAGCACGAAGCAGACGAAAGCTGCATTCCCGCTGAACAACGGCCACACTGGTGGAAGTTTTAACAGTGGCGATGGGGTCACTCTGTTTAGTACCGCGCATCCGCTTGTTAATGGCGGAACAAACAGCAACCGACCGGGCACTTTGTCGGACCTCAATGAGACTTCGCTTGAGCAGGCAGTGATTGATATCGCTGCGTTTACTGATCAGCGTGGACTCAAGATTGCGGCCCGACCGAAGCGCCTGATTGTTCCGCCTGCCAACATGTTTGTTGCGACTCGCGTTCTTGAGTCGGATAAGCGTGCCGGTACTGCGGACAATGATCTGAACGCTCTGCGAACGAACGGCAGTATTCCGGATGGGTGGCGGGTCAACCACTACCTGACGGATCCTGATGCTTGGTATATCATGACCGATGTTCCGAATGGCATGAAGGGTTTTAATCGAACCCCTCTCCAGACGAGCATGGACGGTGATTTTGATACCGGGAATGTTCGCTACAAGTCGCGGGAACGATATTCCTTTGGGGTCAGTGATCCCCTCGGAATCTACGCTTCCGATGGCAGCGGTAGCTAGGTAACTGGGCGGGGGCTTTCGGGCTCCCGCCCTTCTTCTTTTCGGAGCAAATATGGCTATCGAATATCGTGGTGAAAAATTTTCGGGTTATAACAAACCCAAGAGGACTCCGGGCAAGAACAAGAAGTTTGCTGTGCTTGCAAAAGAAGGAGAGAGCGTAAAGCTTGTTAGGTTTGGTGATCCAAACATGACAATTAAAAAAAGTATTCCGGCACGAAGGAAATCCTTTCGCGCTCGGCATAAGTGTGACCAGAAGAAAAGCAAGCTAAGTGCTGGCTATTGGTCATGCAAGAAGTGGTAAACCAAACTCGTCAGACTTAATCAGACAGTACGCGGACTGACGAGGTAATTGCGTACAATGAGGTAATACAAAATGGGTACTACAACTTTTAGTGGTCCGGTTCGATCTGAAAACGGCTTTCAGGAAATTAGTAAGAATGCTTCTACTGGTGCAGTTACTGTAGTTAGCGGTGACAAGATGGCTGTGGAAGCTGCCAGTAGTGCTGGAATTGAGGGCACCGCTGCTATCTATATCACCCAGGTCGAAAGACTGAAAAGTAATGTCAGCACGAATGTTAATATCGTTAAGACATCAATTATGATTGATCTGACAGGACTAAATTCTGGTGGGGCTATAAACGATATTATTGGCAAGAATGGATCGGGCGTTGCCTACATTGGGCAGGTTACGACGGCAAATCAAGGTGTTGTTTTTGGTACAACGATGGAATGCTTTGAAACCCCGGCTGGAGGCGATCCCGATATTAATTTGTATTCCGCGACAGAAGGTACCGGAGTAGAGGATACTCTTATTACTGCTCTGACTGAAACCCTAATCATTGATGGCGATGACGCTGCTGCCGGTACGAGGGTTGCGAATGAAACTGGTGAAGCCACGATTGCTGCCGACCAATACTTGTATCTCGTATCTGGCGCTGCGACAGCGGGAACATTCACCGCAGGAAGATTACTGATTACAATTCTTGGTTATGACGTAGCTTCTTAATTAGCTTAGATACCGGGGGCACCTTCGGGTGCCCCCCTAATTTCCTATGCCTTACAAAAATACAATTAGGATGTGTTTGTATGCCTGACTCAAAAAAGAAAAAATCGACAACTTCTGAAGAAAGAAGACGCCAAAGAGATATGGCAAAGGCGGCAAAAGAAACAAGAAAAACAAACGTCAAACTTGGTGCCCGCACAAAAGGTATGAGCGAAGAAGACTTTAATTTGATGGCTCCCCCATGGTCTGACCAAGAAGTGAAGCATGCCCACAAAATGAGAAGTAAGTACGGTGATACTTATGACGAATCTTGGGGAGAGGTCTTGGAAGACAGGAAGAGGAAGAAAGCTCGCGGATGGAAATCCGGCGGATCGGTTCGCGGGGTCGGAAAAGCTCTTCGCGGCTTTGGAAAGGCTATGAAGTAACTTGCCTTACAAGATCAAGAAAACATCTGGCAGAAAGCCCTATAAGATCGTTGGACCCGATGGGAAGATCGTGGGCAGTTCTACGTCCAAGCGTAGCGCGGAGACATCTATACGCGCACGGTACGCGGGCAAGGAGGCAAAGCGGAAATGAAATCTACCGGGATGACAGGCATTGAGACATTTTTTCTTACTGGAACAGGTACGGTTGGTCTTCAATCTTTAAGAATACCAAGACCGTATATGGCCCGTAGTTTTTCAACGTCAGGCGCTCCCTCAACAAGTGCCAATCTTGTGTTATCGGGTCCGGTTACCGGAATCGATGGGTACTCATATGACGCTTCTGTTAATGTGGGGTCTGGAAATGCTGTTTCTAGTGTTAGCGATACAAGAGCCTTGTCAAAAAACATGATTGTTTCCAGTGCTTCATCAACACCGTGGTCAAATGGTTCAGGACGAGATTTGAATTTAATTTCTGAAATTTCTTCTAGAACCGAACTTACTCTTGATCTTGCAGTGTCTGCTAGTACGGCTACTGGTGTTCCTGCGGTATTTACACACTCTGGAAATACTCCAAGAACTGATGGCCCTGGAAATTATCCGGGTAAGATTATAACCCTTCCCCCTCCATCTGGAAAATTGTATTGTGATTTGAACAATCTTTCTTCACAGTCAATTAATTATTCCAGTTGGGAAATAGATGTTAATACGAAACAATGGAATTTTTACATCACAGGCACAGACGAATCCTCTATGCCAACTGTGACTAAATATACTGAGTATGTAGTTGCTGGTCATACGACAGGAGATGGACTAGGGCAAAATGTTCGGATTATGTGGATGATGTTAGTTTCAAATATACGACCAGAGGATGTTGTAATTTCCATAAAAAGTTGGGAAACGGGACAAACTTTATTTAAACAGAATTCTCCGAGTTATTATGGAAATAATTCACAGTCAAATTTTCATATAGACATGCCTTCTGGTGGAATATTTTGCGAAGGGGGAGCGGTTTTTGACATTGCAGTGCCAAGCGGTGGGGCAGCTACTGATCCATTGGCTATCAAGTATATAATGGTGGGGTATCAGATGTGAAAAATATTAATGGCACTCAATTGATTTGCAAATCGTTTAATACCGAATCTGCAGATGCAACAATATCTATTTCGGGAAGACTTAGATTGTTTGAATTTCATTCTGTTGGAAATTCCGGAAACCCTAATCTGATTAGTTTTAAAAACAAAAATAGAAGTGGTAAAGTAATTGCTCCTTTGGTGACTGAAAGAGAAGGTTATTGGGGAGCTTATAAATGTATTTACAATTTTGGCCCTAATGGAATTTTGTTTCCGGATGGTTTGTTTTTAGACACTAACAACAATTCAAACTCTGGTGGGACTTACTTTATAAGTAATTCTTCTTTTTTTTACGAGGGTGCATGAGTATGCAGTTTAACTCTGTTCGCTCAACGATATTGTCAAATGGAGGTTCTATCAGCGGAAGGGTTTGGCTTCTTGGAATTTCACTTGTTCCCATTTACCAGGGTGGGGGTGGTTCGGCAGCACTTGAGGTAAAAGTTGGCGGAACCATAAAGCTTAGTACAGACAGCACATCTGTTGATCCGTTGGTTCAATTTCCGGTAACAATGACAGATGCTTATCCCGCGGGTGTTGGTTTTAGTTATATTGAGCATCAAGGTTATGTGCTGTTTCCAAACGGTCTTTATGTGACGCAAACAACTGCAAGCTCAAAGGAAAGTCCGTTAGATACTAGTTACACAAGCTTTGGCGTTTATTATCAGGTGTAATTATGAAGATAATGCAAGCATCCTACAGTGGTTCTTTATCAAGCCCTCCTGATTCTGGGAATTCATATAAGGCGCAATTGGCAAAAGGTCGATGCGTTTTGCATGGCATTATTATGAGTTCTGACGCTGCTAACAGTTCTCTTCCTCAGATTAAATTTTCAACCGGAAACGACTACACGGATATACGTTGTCAAATTACGTCTCCTGTAAGTTCTGGAACTTATCATTACGCAAGTGGTACGACTTTTGATATTCCCGGCGGTGGAATTCTTTTTGAGGACGGAATTTACTTTGAGGGTTTGGCTTCAACAACACAAGTAACCGTATTTTTTAGCGGCGGTGCAAAGGCTTCTTGATATGGGATACTTAAAAAACCAATCAGTACTTATGGATCAAGACAGAACGATTGAGCCTGCAGGTACGCGGTGCAGGCTTTATGGTATACAGGTAGGGGTTTATAGTACTGATGCGGGAAAAACTTATACTGGCAATTTTAATGAAACAAACGGAAGAAACGTAATATTAAAAACGGGATCTGCTAGTGGTTCAACGCTGTTTGATGTGGCAATTCCTTTTGTAACCTCTGGGTATTACGTTGGCGAGTTGCCAATTGTTTTTACAATAGATCCCAATTATGTTTTGTTTGAAGATGGGATATTCATGAAAGCAATATCTGATGTTTCAAACGACACAGACAACACGCATTTAAACAAAGATACAACTCGCCTTTCTTTGTTTTACGAGCTTGGCTAATGGAAAAAGTATCTCCTACCGCATTCTGGTCAATCGTCCCGATTATTGCTGCCTCAATAGGCGGCATTTTTTTTGTAATGATGTCTCATGCCAGCGAGGGGAAACATTCCGAGTCTGCTCATGAAGATGATGTTTCGGGTCTTCAGGTTCGTGTGGCTCAGGTAGCAACCAAAGTAGACCACAACTCAAGAGTCCTTGAAGAAGTAAAGATGGATTTGCGAGAGCTTCGCATTGAACAGAACAACGCAAACCAAAGAATTTTAGAAGCCATCGGAGATCGGTAATGGCCGTTAATACAATTACAAGTTTTAACCCTGACATAGGGGACATTGTCGAAGAGGCATTTGAACGTGCCGGTCTGGAGATGGTTTCCGGTTATGACCTCAGGGGCGCTAGGCGCAGCCTTGACTTGATGTGTATTGAATGGGCAAACCGTGGGATTAATCTTTGGACTGTCGAAGAACAGAAGATTGCAAAGAAATTTGTGAGCGGTTCCGCATCTGATTTGACTACTAATTTCCTTGAGAAGTCAGTTGCTGAGTACCAATGCGCTGATAACACTATGGCAATAGTAGATATGATTTTAAGAACCGATGACACCGACACATCGAAGCAAATAGATTATGTCTTAAACCGGGTGTCAAGAGAAACCTACATGGGAGTTCCTGCGAAGTTGACTGAAGCTAGGCCGACTCAGGTTTATGTAGACAGACAACAGGGAAATGTGACTATGACTCTGTGGCCTGTGCCGGATGAGTCCAGCAAATACAAGTTGGTTTATACAAGAATCCGCCGCATGACAGACTCCGGTCCCGGCGGTACATACAATCCCGATGTTCCGGATCGTTTCTGGCCAGCATTAGTAGCAGGCTTGGCCTACAACATTGCATGTAAAAGGCCCGAAGCAGTTAACAGGATTCAGATGCTTAAGCAAAACTATGAAGAGCAGTTTCAGTTGGCGGCAGATGAAGACAGAGAAAAAGCTCCTATTCGTTTTTATCCTGGGGGATATGCGTTTTAAATGACATCATATGCTCAGGGCAAGAAAGCAATTGGTTACTGCGACCGTTGTGGTTTTCAGTACCCGTTGCATGAACTCAAGCAGGAAGTGGTTAATCTAAATGTGACCAACATGCTTGTGTGTCCTGAGTGTTGGGATCCGGATCAACCCCAGACTCAACTGGGTCGGTATCATGTCAATGATCCGCAGGCTTTGCGTAATCCAAGACCTCCGTTGGGGCTAGATGAAAGTCGGCAGTTTATTGATTCTCAGGATGGTACTCCGCTTAAATATCCAAATTCTCAAAATGTAACAATTGATTTTTCCTCAACTGAAACAACAGGGGGAACTGGAGCTTATGCAGATTCAAGTTTAAATGGCTGGTATTATAGAAACAGAGGATCTTTTCCAATAGAGATTGGTCAGTCAAATGCTATATCGCAATCTAGTGGAATACTTAATTGCCCGTGGCCGGATAATAGTTCTTTAACAACTAGCTTTACGAATTGGCAATTTTACAGTGGTGGATCTGGACTGAACATAAACATGAGCCAAAACAGATATGTAAGAATGAAAATTCGCATAAATAATTTTGGAACATCAAACACAGCTTCTAGTTCGTATTATCCAACCGCATTGCCATGGTTCGGAACTCTTTATTGGGGCGTTTCGGATCCATTTTTAATAAACCCATATCCTTTTGGAGCTGATCAAAATAGAACACTTCCAGGCTTAATGAAAATTTCTGATCCAAATTTTGTGTACGGTTCAACTCCAACAGATTGGAAAATACTGGAGTGGAAAGTTGGTGACGATAGTGCGGGAGAGTCGAACTCAGCAAGTTCTTGGGTAAATACTGCCGCATTGGGATACAAAGTTAGGTCTTTAAGATTTGATTTGTGGGCTTATCCTGAAGATGTGGATTCAGAAGATAAGTTGGATTTTGACATTGAATACATCAAAGTAGAAAGTGAATAGGAGAATTGTTATGCCGAAGGTAGGAATGAAAAGCTTTTCATATGATCAGTCAGGGATGGACAAGGCGAACGAAGAAGCTCGTCGCACGGGTATTCCTGTTGAATACGAAGACCGAAACTACGCCCAGTACAATGCGGGTGGTCGTGTAAAGACAACTGGCAAGAAGATGTACGGACACGGCGGCTCAGTTAAGGGTGGTCACAAGGCGAAGAAATAATGGCTTTTAATTACGGTACGCTTATTAATGCAATTAACGACTATACGCAGAATAGTAATTGGGGTTCTTCAAACCCCGATCAGCTTAATGTCATTATTCAGCAGGCCGAAGAGCGTATTAACCTTGCTGTGAATGTTACCAACTACAACACAAAAACTTACACAGATACACATCACTCAGCAAATATTGTGGCTGGAAGTTCGTCTATTGCTATTGCTAGCAGTGGGCCCGGAGTAGCTCCGGATAATGTTACATCTCCAACTTCTCCTCTCTATTTTAAAATAAGATCAGGAGATGGAACGGATACAAATCCGTGGGTATACCTTCTTTTGAAGGATTACAATTTTCTTCAGGAGTATGCTCCTTACGATGCAAGCGCAAATAGAGATCAGCCCAAGTTCTATAGTTTTTACAACGATGTAAGATCCGATGGGAAAGCAACTTTTGCATTTGCTCCGATTGCAGACGGTACTTATGATTTTGAAATCTTGTACCTCTTCCAGCCGCCTTCCATTATTACTGACGACTCCGGTACATGGCTAAGTACCCATGGTTCTTCAGCCCTTCTATATGGATGCCTAGTAGAGGCATACACCTTCATGAAGGGTGAGCCGGATCTAATTCAACTTTATGACGCTAAGTTCAAGGAGGCCCTTCAGATGCTTATTGCATCCCAGGGTGGGTCATTCCGTAATTCAACTTACCGTGACCAAGCACTAAGGGGCGCTGCGTAAATGGCATCTACATACAGTAGTAATCTCAATATTGAAATCATTAGCTCTGGTGAGCAGGCTGGTACATGGGGCGACACAACCAACCAGAACTGGAGGCGAATTGAAGAGTCTAGAACTTATGCAACTATAAACATAGAGCTTCCTGTGGCTGGTAGCGATACTGCTGCTGGGTGGAGAGACTCAACCAATACCTACAATTGGAGACTTTCAGATACTGAAGATGCTTATACAAGCAATTCTGACAGTTCGGTTGGGTCTGGTGGTCGATCTTCGTTTGTTAAATTTACAGGAACTCCGGAATCTGATGTAACGGTAATAGTTCAAGGTAATGGAGCCACCGATTACCCTAATCGTGTATTTTTTGTAAAAAACGGAATTACGGGTGGCGACTATAAGTTGTTGTTTGATGTTGGTGGGACAGATTTTGCGTTGCAAAATGGAGCAACGGCAATCATTTATTGCACGCCAACAGGCAACGAAGTAGGAAATGTTTTCGACACATTCCAAGTGGGAGGCAATGCTGGTGGCACCACGGGGCTTGTGTTAAGTGCGGGCTCAATAAAGGATGTTGCTGGCGCGGTTAGTTTTAACGATGGCAACATTACTAACGTCGGCAGCATTGCACTAGATAGCATTGCTGCAGATGATGGATCTTCGTTTGCTTTTAGCAATAACTGGACTGCTGCAGGAAGAACTTGTGCAAACTTAGGAACAGTAACTACCAGTGGCGCTGTGACCCTGGGCGGTGCATTGACTGTTGGTTCTGCTGCTTCCGGTTACGATGTAACTTTTGAATCGGCAACTTCTGGTGACAATTTTCTATGGGATGCAAGTGCAAAGAAATTGGTAATTACAGGAACTGATTCCACCAACGCACTGGAAGTTCCCGATGGCAATGTGTCCATTACAGACACCCTGACCGCGACAAACATTGGTGCATTCAATCTAACCGGAAAGCTTACTGCTGCTGGCAACGAAATTGAAGGCACGAACTTCGACATTGACGGCGGGTCTATTGACGGAACAAACATTGGGGCAGGCACTAAGGGTACTGGAGCTTTTACAACACTTATTGCTTCGGGAGACGTAGACTTAGGTGACGCTACGTCAGATACTATCACTGCTACAGGTAGATTTGATAGTGATCTAATTCCTTCTTCTGATAATGCAAGAGACTTAGGCGCATCTTCGGCTGAATGGAAAGATCTATACCTAGATGGCACAGCAAACATCGACTCCTTGGTTGCTGACACTGCCGCCATTAACGGTGGGTCTATTGATAATGTTACTATTGGAACAAATACTGCCGCAACGCAATTGCAGGTTGACAACATCAATATCAATGCAAATACAATCTCATCTACTAACATTGATGGTCATCTAATTATTCAGCCAAATGGTGGTGGTAATGTAAACCTTCAAACAGACACAGTTAAAATCGGAACGGGTACCGAAAATAAATATATTACAACATCGGGTACCGGCTGGCTAAAGCTAAACACGAATGGTGGGAGCAGTACGAGTGAAATTGTAATTCAACATCATGCATCCGATGCTAATCAAAATCACATTGATATTAATCCAAATGGATCTTCAAAGATCAGAATGTTTGGCGGTGGCGGATCGGGTGACCTCACGCTCAGCGACAATGATATTTCTGGAGTCGGAACAATTACGGCCAACAGTCTCGTTGGTAATCTAACTGGCACTGCAACCACGGTTACAACTAACGCAAACCTGACCGGCGACGTAACCTCAACAGGTAATGCAACTTCGATAGCCAGTAATGTTATTGTGAACGCAGACATTAATTCGGATGCAGCAATTGCAATTTCAAAGACTGCACTTGTTGACGGAACAGGTCTTACGCTTTCAACTAATACTCTAAGTGTTGATGCTTCTCAGACTCAAATCACAGCGGTTGGTGCATTAGGAACAGGATCGATCTCTGCAGGGTTTAGCTCTATTGATGTAGGAAGCAGTCCTATTGATGGTGGAATTATAACTGCTGATACCCATTTTATAGGGACGATTAATACTGGTGCCCAAAATAGCATTACAAGTGCGACTGCGTTGGTAGCGGTTGGTACGGTGACCACGGGTACTTGGGATGCTCCGATACATGGTACGGGAGGTTTAGGTACTAACAATATTGCTATAGGTGCAAATGCAGGAACAAATCTTGCGTCTGGTGGTTCGGAAAATGTTTTTTTTGGAGACGAAGCTGGTAACGACGTAACAACAGGCGACGGAAATGTTTTTATTGGTTATGAAGCTGCCCACAAAATGGATACATCTAATAACAATGTTATTATCGGAAAATCAGCCCTTCCTATTGCAACCGGAGGATCAAGTAATCAAAATATAGCAATTGGAGGAGGTACTCTTCCTGATTCATCAAGCGGAAGTCAAAATATTGTAATAGGACATGATTCTGGTGGTGTTGTTGCTACTGGAGGGAACAACATCGCTATTGGGCGAGCTGTTTCATTTAGCGGAACAGGCGCTAGCTATGAGATTGTTCTTGGTAATACTTGTACTGGGATTGCCGACTCTGTAGTAATTGGCGTAGGTTCATCGGCTATTAAAACCGTATATAATGGAAGTCCGACTTGGGCAACTGTCTCGGATTTGAACATTAAAAAGAACATTGTTCAAGAAACAGTAGGTCTTTCTTTAATAAATGCTTTGAATCCTGTTCGATTTAACTACAAGACCGAAGAAGACTTTGAAGATACAGAAAATGTGTATCGCAATATTTCCGTAAATAGGCCAACTGATATTCAGTATGGTTTTATAGCTCAAGAGGTTGAGCAAGCTGTTGAAAATGCGGGACTAGAGCGTTTGGATGGTTTATCCAAAGATGAAAATGGCGTTTACAGCCTTGGCCATACTGGTTTTATTCAGCCCATGGTAAAGGCTATCCAAGAACTTTCATCCAAGATTGACTCCCTTGAGTCTAGACTGGCGGCGCTTGAGTAATGCTTAAGAAGATTGTTCTTCAGCCCGGTATTCAGAAGGAAGGAACGCAGTATTCTGCGGAAGGCGCTTGGTTTGACTGCGACAAGGTCAGATTCAGGCAGGGTCGCCCTGAGAAAATCGGCGGCTGGGAAAGAGCATCTTCTAATACATTCTTGGGCGTGGCAAGAAAACTTCACAACTGGTCATCTATTAATAAGGATGACTATCTTGCTATCGGTACAAACAAAAAAGTTTATGTAGAACTAGGTGGTGTTTGTTTTGATATAACGCCCAAGCGTTACAAGCTTACTACAAGCCTAAAGCCAAACAGTTCTGTGCCAACCACTGTGACAGAGCCAGTCATTTCGTCAAGTGCAACAACTCTGTATTCGGTAGATGCGTTGACGGCAGGTTCTATTATTAGAATTAATAATGAATATATTCTTGTAGGTGCTGTAAATTCGGGAGTTACTCCGCCAGAGGCCAGTTCGCTTACCAGAGCTAAGTATGGAACAACTGCAGTAGGCCACGATTCAGGCGATGCAATATTTGAAATACCGAAAGTTGAAAACCCCATTGGGATAGTAAACGGTACAAGCACTGTTTTAATTCATGATAGTGATCATGGAGCTTTTTCTGGAGACTACGTCACATTTCTTGAAATTGAAACAGACCCCGATGCTACATCTGGCGTGGGTGGAATTACAAGGGATACTCTTTTAACAGTAACGGGAAATAACGAAACAGGTTATTACAAACCGACATCTACACAGGGTTGGGAAATTAAAAAAATTCTTAACTCTGATTATTATGAGATTGATGTTGGCACAAGCGGGACTGTTACTGGTTCTTCGGCTCTTAACGCTAATATTACAGCGTCCGCAACGAGTATTGTGATTACCGATGGAAGTAGTATTGATGCTAATGATATTGTTAAAATCGAAACCGAATACATTAAACTTGGAAGTAAGTCTGTAGGAAGTGCGCCACATACTTTCAGTAATTGCTTGAGGGGTCAGTTTGGATCTTCTGCCGCTGGCTACGACAGCGCGACACTTGTGCAACTAGTAGGAATTAGCTCATCGCCAGCCTTGTTGGGCGGTGAGTGTTACATCCTTTATGACGCTCATGCAGCCACTACAGGATACGCCGCTGGTTCCGGATGGAGTGCAGGCAGGTGGAACGGAAGGCCAGACATTTTTTACGATTCGACTATAAACGAGTCGGGTGGTATAAGTGATTCGGAAAATGATATAACTCTCAATTCAGTAGCTGGATTTGAATCGTCTGGAACCGCATTGGTAGGTGGCGGCGAAGAAGGTGCCGAGTTGGTTACATACGCCTCTATATCTACCCTTACTCTTATCACAGTAGCCAGAGGTCAACTGGGCACAATTAAAAAGGCACACGCAGATGGCACTACCGTTTACAGCGTCACTTCAGACTGGCTTGCTTGGGGTCAAGCTGAAACGAGTGAGTCTTCTGACGCCCTAAGGGTTTGGTCTATTGATAACTTTGGCGAAGATTTAATTCTGGCCCCCAAGGATGGTATTCCATATTACTGGAACAAGTCTTTCAGAACGGACGGGTCACTGCCTACTTCAATTGTTGACAGTACGAATGGTGTAAATAACGGAATACTTATTGGAAGCGCAGTTCCGTTGTCTAGTATGGGGGTCTCTCCAACTATCATTGATCCGGGCGGGGACATTGGTCACGGTGAAGTTCCGGATCAAGTAAGAATACTAATGACTCATCCTACGCAACCATGCATTGTTGCCTTTGGATGTACAGATACATTTGGTTCATTTGACCCAATGCTAGTAAGATGGTCTGATGTTATAGACCCAGCCACTTTGGCCGGGCCTGGGTCATGGGCAGTTGAAGGATCGAATTTGGCTGGCGGAACGCCGCTACAGACAGGATCAGAAATTATTGCTGCCGCCCGGTCTAAGAGAGAAATTCTGATTTGGACAGACGAAGCTGCTTATACGATGCGATACGCAGGCGGCAATGCAATTTTCGCTATAGAGGAAGTAGCAAGCGGTGTTTCTATTGCGTCAATGGATGCTTTCGGTGTAGCTGGCGACAGAGTTTACTGGATGGGTGATCGAAACTTTTACGTCTACACAGGCTCTGTAACGTTGTTGCAGTGCTCTGTTGTTAACTACGTTTTTGAAGACCCTGTATACGGATTAAATTATTCCAAAAGAGAAAAGATTTTTGCAGCCAGAAACACAAGCTTTGGAGAAATTACTTGGTTCTATCCTTCTGGGGATTCTGAATCTGTAAACCGTTACGTTACATACAACTATATAGAAAATTCTTGGGCGGTTGGAAGCATGAGTCGGACTGCATGGAGTGACTCCGGCATTCGACAGTTTCCTCAAGCTGCTGCTTCATTAAACGAAACTCAAGAAAACTCTAGATTGTACATCCATGAAAAAGGCTCTGACGATGACGGTAGCCCAATGACCGCGTACATTGAATCTGGATTTATAGACATTGACGACGGAGATCATTTTTCTTTTGTTTCTAGAATTATCCCTGATGTTCGATACACCCGAGGTGGGGAAACGGGGATGAGCATTGATATTACGCCTAAGGATTATCCAAGTTCAGGTGCCTCAAGTGGAACGACGATCCAAACTTCTGTTACTAGCTCTAGTACAGAAAGCCAGATACGTCTTCGCGGAAGGCAACTGGCCTTGAAGTTTACATCGACGGGCCAAGGCGTTGGTTGGACACTTGGGGATACCAGGGTAAGCATCAAGCCTGACGGGAGGAAGTAATGTTTGATTCAAATAAAGGCGTTGTTATTTCAAGCTCTGAGGGAGAACTAGGAAGAGCCTTATATGTTCTCCAGAGCAGAATTGATGAAGTAGAAAGAATGCGTAGTCAGACTTTTACTTCTGGAGTTGTTCGCGTGTCATTTGTTTTGCCAGCGGTAGGTATTCAAACTTATTAATCGATGGCTGTTGCGTATAAAATACTAGGACAAAAACAACCAGCAACTAGTTATGAGACTTTGTACCGAGTTCCTTTAAATCAAGCGGCAGCGTTTGGGTCAAGGGAAGGGAATAAATCGGTTGTTACTAATATCACGGTTTGTAATTTTAGTTTATTTGTAGATAGGAGCTACTACATAAGGGTGATACCCAACTCCGAAACGTCATCAAATAAAAATTTAGTTGTAGAAAATAAACCTATATTAAAAACTGATATGCATTTTTTATCTATGAAAATAATGCTTGAAGGCGGAGATGAATTACAAGTTAAATTAGATGGTTCGGCTGTTGTTGCTATAAGTGCTTTTGGTTTTGAGATTATATAATGTCGGAAAGATTTAAAGTTTTAGGACAAGCTCATTTATCTGTTCTCCCTGCAGTTATATACAAAGTTCCTGAAACTCCAGTAACTCAAAATTCCAGAAAGACTCAAGCCATTGTTAAGGTTATGAATATTTGTAATCAGACTGGATCTTCAAGTATTATTAAAGAAATAAACGTAGTAAAAAATGGTGAAAATGCGTCTGATAAAAACAGAATTGTTTACTTCTACACTTTTACAGCAAATGAAACAAAGACATTTCCGTGTGGCTTTACTCTTGAAGAAGGCGATTCGATTATTGCTTCATCTTTAAGTGGAACAATATCTATTTCACTTTTTGGTGTGGAGATTTACTAGTGGCAGAAGCATTTAAAGTACTTGGTCAAGCAGATATTAGTACGAGTGCGTTTGGAACAACTCTTTACATTGTTCCTTTAAGTTCTCAAGCTGGTTTTGCAACAAGAAATATTTTTCAAACACTTGTTGCTTCATTGGTTGTTTGCAATCGACACGCTAGCAATGCTGGTGCTTACTCCGTGAGGGTAATACCTAGCGGGGAAACAGAAGGAACAAAGCACACTATTTTTTTAAGTACTGCTATTGCATCAAAAGACACTCATGTTATTTCCCTTGGTTTAGGAATGCAGTCGGGTGATACAATTAAAGTGAGTGGGGCTAGTGGTGACACAATATCCATGTCCGCATTCGGCATAGAAATGGTTTAATTATGAAAAGAAACATCGGGCGTTTTCAGGCAGTTCCTTATCAGATGGGTGGAGAAGTAGAGGAGCCTGTAATGCCTCCTTTGTCACCCAATAGTTCTCCTATGCAAAAGCCTAAAAACCCTCAGATTATGGGCGCTCCCATGGTTGATCCGGGAATGAAAAAGGGAATCATGGGTCAGATTGCCGCACCCAAAGAAAGGTTAACGCCTCAGTCTTATGCCGGAGAAATGGCTGCTCAAAAAAGAATGAAGAAAGCGCCTACCCAATCTCCTTTAGGGCCTATCACGGGTGGCCTTAAGTCAATGGGTCAGGGGATGCAACCTCAAAACCCTGCAGCTAATCAACCTTCAATGGGTGATGAGTGGATGGGTGAGGTTTGGCAGAAGTTAACTCCGGAAGAAATTCCTGGGATGCAACAAGAAGTAGCTCGTGGTGTGGGATATGCTGAAGGTGGAGATGTGTATACTCCAATGAGCGTATACAATCAGACCATGCAAGACCTCCAATCGGGTGGTGTGGCGGGTTACGCGCATGGCGGCATGGTTGAAAAATCTCAAGAAATTGCATCGATGGGTCGTAATGGCGACACCATGCTCATGCACATACAGCCCGGAGAGCTAGAGGGTCTGCAGTCTTTGCTTGGTCCTGTAACGATGAACCCTGATACAGGAAATCCTGAAGCATTTGCTTGGTTTGCTGCTCTTCCTTTTCTGGGCAAGCTAGCCACTATGGCAGCAGCCGGAACTGCAGGTGGTGCTGCTTTGGGCGGCATTATGGGAGGTGGTGAAGGGGCTAAGAAAGGTGCTTTCATGGGATTGGCTATGGGGGCTACTGCAGGGATTGGTGCGGGGCTAGGAGGAGCCGCTGCTGCTCCTACGGTAGCTGGAACAAAGGCGGCGGCGGCGGCGGGCGTAGTGCCAGCAACGACAAACGCATGGGCTCTTCAAGCACCTATGAATATTTCAGGAATTTCTCCGTTGGCTAGTACGGTAAAAGCTGCACATGCTGCACCTACGTTTGCACAAACGCTAGGCCAAGTTGGTACTGGAGCCTCAAACCTTGCTCCGGGTTCCGGAGTCCTTGCCCATGGATTTGGAGGGGGGTTGACTAACGCACAGGTAGCCGCAGCAGGATTTGGACCTAAAGCAGGCGGTATTTATGCAGGGAAGAGTGGGTTGGCTTCCATGTTGGATAACAAAGGCCCAGGCATGATGCTTAAGGGACTTGGTCAAGCAACGGCCAGACCCCAGAGACAAGCGATGGGCTCACCACCCCCGCCGCAAGGGAGGAGTGGACCTATGCAGCCGCCTCCAATGCCGGGACGAGCAGGTATTGAACAGTTGAGAAGGTCCGGTAGAAATCTTCCCGGTAACCGAAGGATAGGTTAGGAGACCACTATGTCTAACTCATGGGACTACGACACATTTTCTAAGTATTTAGGTACTGATAATGAGCAATATGATTTTAACGAAGATAATTTTGTGGGGCAAGATGACTATGCTGATTATCTTGCTGATCAGAATGCAATGGAACCAAGCGCAATGTCAGGTTTAAATTCTTTAAACGATGAGAATTTTCCGTTTGACCAAGTTGTTCAAGACAACGAAATGTTGCAGGACATGGAAGCATCTTCAATGTCTGGCTTAGGAGATATTGATCCGAATTGGAATCCGGACAATATGATTTCTAGAGAAAACGCTTTTATTAGTGAGAATTTTTCTGAGGATTCTTCTCAGAATTTTTCTGCTGACCAGTCTGCTCCAACAGGGATTGTTGGAACAGGAACTGGGATGGGTCAGAGGGGGCGAAACTTTCGGGGTATTCCTAGTATTTTTACAGCAGAAGATTATGCTTCCGCAGAGTTCGATCCAGACACAATGTTGTTTGGGTATTCGTTAGACGATCAACCAGAAAATGCAATATATGACGTTGATAGAAATAATGTTGTTGATGCTAATGATCTTGCTATTTGGTTAAAGCGTGGATATAACGTAAAAGATACAGATCCAATTACTGATACCGGAAAACCTTTTTACAAAGGAATAGATCCGAGTGATGCGGCTGCGGCTTCAACATTTATGGGTGATCTGTCTAGAGATGATATTGATTTTCAAGGATATCTTTATGGAGATCAAATTAATCCGCCCGGATTTGAAAAGATTTTCGGAGAGATTGAAAGAAGTCCATTTAGAGGAGATTGGGATGCGGGTAGGTACGTTCCTTATACATACGATATAGATCTTGATGATCCCAAGTTTAAAGCCTATGAGCCTGCCCGAAAGTTTCTTTCTGAAACTTTTGCAAAAGCTGAAGCGGCTGGATTTGACAGCATTGAAAGATACTTGCTTGATCTAGATAACAATAATGATCCAAACTATGAAACAGAGAGAGATCTTTACAATTATCATGCGGGAAAGTATGAAGAGCTAGCGACCGAGTACCAAGCAGCGCAGCAGCAAGCCTTTCAAGAACAGATGCAAGGCAACAACATGCAAGAGTGGCTTGGAACAGATAATGGAATTAAGTACATCAATCAAGCCATGGGTATTTTTGCTGCAGCAACAGGCATGAATGTTAGCGAAATAGATCCGAGCATAATTAATCTAATTACGAGTGCTGCTTCTTCGGGTGAACTAGCTGCTTTCATTGGCAAATACGGTCTAGGTGCGGGTGAAAGTTGGGCTGCCGCTTTCGCAGAAGAACTAGAAATCTTTAAAGAATTGACAGGAGCGACTAACGCAGACGTTTTTGCTAACCCAGAACTTGTAGCCGTGCTTAGAGAAGACGCTACCAAAAGAATCGGAATAGAAGACCCCGGGACCGGGGGCCAGCAAGAGGGTCCGGATGCAGGTCTAGATGCAGGTCTAGATGAGGGTGACGGTGCGGGTGCGGGTGACGGTGCGGGTGACGGTACTATCACTAGTGCTTTCAATCAATACGATACTGTTCCTGACAAATTTAAAAACAATTTAAATTTTGGCGACGACGCAGGTAATGGGAGCGGAAATTACGGGTTGAGTTTTGGTGACTTTCAATATAACAATGAATATATCAATGGCGTGAACCCCATTATGGGTTACAACCCGGACAAGTCAATCGACTGGGAAACCAAGCAGGTTGTTGCTGGAGATTATGTAAAAGAAATTAGTGACATATCTGCAAACACCGCAGATCTAGCGGGTTTTGATACCGATGGAGATAATGTTACCCGTTATCCTAAGTTTCTTGTTGAAGCAGCCAATAATGAAAGTTCCGAATTGATGCTGGCAAGCGGAGGCGACCCGTTTTCTTGGTGGGATAATCTAAGTCAAACAAACAAGAATACTTTCATTGAGAATTACAGCACTAAATTTGAAAATATTGGATCCGACAACAATCGCATTCTTAAAGACAAACATTCTTTTGCAATAGACAATCCAAATAAAGATGTTTATAAAAGAAATTCAGAAGGGGTTATCACAGATCACTTGATGCCACGTTGGATGATTGAAGAACAATTAAATAGCGGATATGAAATTGATCACAGGGCTTGGTCAAATCTTTCTGCAGAAGAAAGAAACAGGCTTCAGTCTGAAATATCTAAATCCGTTAAGACGCTTGGTGACGATGGTAGCAATAATCTAGATTTGCTTAGCGTTACAAAGCTTGTAGATGGAAACGTTGAAATAGCAAGTGAATTCAATACTGCAGGGAATCTTGAATTTGCTCCTAGTGTAGAAGATCGAAGCCCTGATTATGTATCATCTGAGAATGATAAATTAACACTTGCAGAATTCGGACAAGTTCTTATTCACGCAGGATTTGATACTGGTGCATATCAAGATGTTACAGATTCAAATAGTCGAATAGACAATTTAAGTTCAATGGGTATGGCTGCTTGGGAGAAAGCAGGAGCCACCGAAGAACAGATGGAAAACTATATGGGACGTTCTTCTGTCTACGGGGAAGATTCTATAGGACTTGGCAATCGTTTTCTATCTTCAAGTCAACAAAATGTAGTTCTTCCACAAGAAGTTCTTTCTTATATTTTTAACAACCTTGATGATTACCATGAATTAATGGGTAGTGACAAGTATGCAATACTCTTACCTCCTTCGATTAATGAGAAGACAGCGTTCGACGCTCCTACAGCTCTTTGGACCGAAAGAGTTGTAAATCCTAAAGGTCTTAACAGGGATGAACCTAGCCATTTTGTTACTAATCATGTAGACGATATTGACATAGGGCTAAAAGATATACTTCGTGAACTTATGGGTGGAGAGGTAGGGGCTTATGAAGATATAAAAACATTTGGAGACTTAACTGTAAACGTTGAAGAACTAGATTGGCCAACTTTTTTGGGTGGTGTTCCCTTACCCGATATGGAAGGGGGAGAAGAATATTTCTCTCCAAACGGAGGATTTTTTGAAAGCAATGAGTATGGAATTCCATCAGCAGATCCATATTTAGATGAAACCCCCGGTAAAGAATGGGGAAACATGTTAAACGCAGCGATGCTTTTTAAAAGTGGAGGGGGTGGAATTCACGAAATGATGGCTCAAGTAGGAAAAGCATATGAAACTTATTCACGCGAATTTGATTCAAAACCTGACACTCGCATTGACGTTAATTCGTTTTATGAAAATCAAAGAACAAAAGAAAGAGGAGATGTAGATTTTAATTCTATTGTTAATTTGTCTGAAAGATTAAAAGAACAAGAAAGAATAGAAGAATTAATTGATGAATTATATTTAGATGCACTTGAAACTGCAACTTTTTCGCAACCCTCTGATAAATTCCAACAGGTATTTGAAGATATCGAAGGGCAAATAGTTATGCCTGATGGCAGTCTTATGACAATTAACAATGGCGGTTTTTTTGAAGGAGGATCTGTCGGTCCATTTCAAGAAGATGTTCTTTTGAATTACGCATCTTCCTTACCGGGAAATCCAAACATGGAAAACAGGTCAGCAGCTTCTTCGATGTACGGAGAAGATTCTGTAAGACAAATAGAAAACTTGTTAGCCGGTGGTGGTTACATAAGAGGCAGGGATGGAGGCATGGATGACACTGTTCCTGCTATGACAGATGGAACTCAACCTGCCAAACTTTCTAGTGGTGAATTCGTTATGCCAGCAGATGTTGTTTCTAGTCTGGGTGATGGGAACAATGAGAATGGCGCACAAAAATTGTACGAAATGATGGATCGAATTAGAGCATTTAAAACAGGAAGCTTGGAACAACCTCCTCCGGTTGACGACGGCTCTGTAATGCCTGTATAGGAGAATAATATGGGTGGTGGTGGACCTTCAACAACTACACAAATCGTAAAACAAGAAATACCGGAATGGGCAAAGCCTTATTACGAGTCTATTGGCCGTCGGGGCATGTCTGAATCTGGAAGGCGATATCAACCCTACGAAGGAGATCGTATTGCCGGATTTACAGGACAGGAAAAAGCTGCCTTTGGTGCTGCTGAAGACATGTTTAGACAGGGTCCGAGGCCCGAGTTAGCAAAGTCTCAGCAGTATACCGGGGAAGCTTTTCAAAGAGCTTCAACCCCTGGTTCTTGGAACGCTCAAGCGTTTGATCAATACGCCAATCCTTACAAAACAAGAGTACTTGATCTGCAAAAAGAACGAATGCAAAAAGATTATCAAAACATGATTGCGAGAAGCGGTCGCGATATCTCTAGTCAATTTGCACAGTCGGGAACTCGCGGTGGACGCGCAAGTGTTGGAGGAGCAAGGGCTGCAGCCGAAATGGCTGGAGAGCTAGCGCAAAACATGCGTATGCTTGACGCTGAAGGATTGTCATCTATGTACGATTCAGCACAGGACTCTTTCAGGTCAGACGCAGACCGAAGGCAGGCAGGAATTGGGTATCAATTGGAAGCGGCCAGACAGCAACAGGCTTTGGCGCAAACCCAGCAAGATCAAGCAATGCAAAGATTTGAAACAATGAGATTGACTGGATCTTTAAGAAGGGAAATGGAGCAAGCCGAGAAAGACCAAGCATATGTTGACTTTCTGGCTCAAAGGGATTGGAATAAAGAACAACTCAATTGGTTTACAGGATTGCTTTCGGGTACTCCTTACAACAGGACAAATCAAAGTAACATTTCTACTGCTCCGGGTGCCTCTCCTATTTCTCAGGGCGTTGGCTTGGCAACTGCAGGTCTGGGTGCTTACAAAGCATTTACAAGTTAGGAAAAATATATGAGTTATTCACTTTTGGAAATGCAAGAGAAGCTTCGCAACATCCCGATGGATGGAGTGAAACAAGTAGCTTCTGGACAGCATGGCAAAGCCCATCAGATTCTTGGCATGGACGAGATCAAAAGACGGCAAGACATGGCCAAGGAAGCTCAGGCAGAAGCTGCAGAAATGGGTGCCCAAGAGCCACCTATGGTTGACCAGTATATGCAAATGGCACAAAAGATTGGTTCTCCTGCGTTACCTCCTCCGGGTATGCAAGCTCCTATGTCGCCTGGGATGAGACCTCCTATGCCTACACAAGGCCCTCCTATGCAGCCTCAGGGACAGCCCATGGCACCCCCTATGGCACCTCCTATGCCGCCTCCCGGCATGGGGTATAACGAAGGTGGAGCTGTGGCTGGATCGATTGGCAGTGCTTTGGGTTCTCCGGGAATGGCGGGGGGTGCAATGGGTGGCTTAGCCCCTGCGCCTCGGCCCGCTCCACAGCAGAGCAATGATTTGGCAATGGCACAAGCGTTATCTCAGAAGCTTGGGGTTAGCCTTGAAGAGGCAATGAAAATTATTCAAGAACAGAAGTCTGCGTCTATGGGTGCGATTACAGGTGCGATGGGTTTCCCTGGAATATCAAGTGCCATGGGTGCCCTAGGTTCTCTTGGAACGGCAAGTGCTATGGGTGCCGCAGCCGCTGCTCCTCCTCCGGGCATGGGATATAACGAAGGTGGAGCTGTAAATCCTCTTGCAACCTTGAGTCAAATAGGTTCTCCTTTTCTTGCGTCACAGCGTGTAGATGAAGAGAAGATGAAGAAAGCAATGGAGTTTGCTGACAAGCTTGGCATAAGTGTCGAAGAGGCGATGAAGATTATTGAGGCTCAGTCAATGGCTTCGCCGGGTCCGGGCATGGGATACAACGAAGGTGGTTCTGTTGGAGTGTTGGAAAAGGCCAAGAGTCTTTCTAAGAGAATGAACATTCCTTTAGACGAGGCTATTCAGTATCTTGAAAATTTAAAGAACAACGCAAAACTTGGATATGGTGGTGAGTATTTCTCTGGCGATTTTGACGATTCCCAAAGTGCTTTAAAAAAATATACATCTTCTGATAAAGAAGGTTCCCTTGAAGCTTTTGAAAACTATGAAGATGCTTTGAAAGCGGAAGCAATTTCTCTTGGTTATGCAACCCCTGAATCTTTTCCCGGTTCAACTGAAGATGCGATTGCTCTTAATAGATCTCTTCCATTGCAAGAGCTTTTAAAATCTATTCGGGATAGAAATGAAAGGGAGCAAGGTCTAGTTAACCTAAGTCCTAAAGCTCCTGTTGATCAAAGAATGTATTCGTTCAAAAGCGGTGGACCTATCGGGACTCATCAGATGCCTGACGGAACTGTGATGCCGGGTCGAACGCATGAAGAATCGATTCAGATGGGCATTGCTAAAGAATATCAATATGGTGGACCCGTAAGTGGGCCTAGACCTCCTTATGTGGGTCGCAAGTCAGTTCCTAAAGTATTTAATCCTGAAACGGGAGAATGGGAAGACTATCAACCAGAGCAAGGATATGGTTATTTAGATTTTGCCAAGGATGTAGGGACAACTATATTTGATCCTACAGACCCTGTTGATTTAGGTTTGGCTGCACTTGCTGCTACTGGCGTTGGTGCTGGGCCAGCCGCTTTTGGCAAAGCAGCAAAATTTGTTACTAAAGTTCCCAAGCTTGTAGGCATGGGTAAAAAATTATTAAGGAGAAAGATTCCTGAAATTAACAAGGGATTAGGATCTTTATTAGGAGCGGGTAAAAAAGTTCCTCCAGTAGATGGATCGTATGCAAATTTGGCAAGAACTGCAGAGATAGCTCGTAAGCAAGAAAGAGCTGGCAGATTAGCTGTTAGAGCAGGTGTGCCTGCTGCAGCGATAGTTGGCTCAAACTTAATGGGAGTAGACGAGCCCGGTAAGTTTGGAGAGGGGTTTCCGGTCAGTCAAGAAGAAGCGATGTCTGCACTTGGGGGAGCAGGCTTGGCTTCTGAATACGATGAAGTGTATGGAAAGTCTCCGGAACAAAAAATGAGAGAACAACTTCAAGACGCTTTATATAAATCGGCTAATGCAGGAGACGTTGAAGTAGATCGCCCGGACAGTCTTTACTTGCCGGAAACGGAAACGGAAACTCCCACAGAAGAGTCTAGATTTGATAAAGCTATGTCATCTCCATGGTGGGCGTTGATGCAATCTGGATTGAATATGGCTGCTGGTGATTCTCCGAATGCAATTAAAAATATTGCGGGCGGCTTGAGTGAAGGCTTTGGGGATTATCAACAAAGGCTTATACAACGTGAGACGATGGATCAAGCAAACAAACAACAAAAATCAACAGACGAATTAAATGCTGCCCGTGCAGATTTTGCAAGAGCGCAGACGGAATGGTATCGAAGGGACAAGGGAAAATCAGAGTTTACTCTAGCAGATTTTCTAGAAATAGTTCAAGAAGGCGCAGGATTTTCGATGTTAACAACTGAAGAAAAAGCAGAAGAAATCAAAAAAGCAAAAAGAGCATACTACGAAATGATGCAAAATGGAGATAAAAGATTAGCGGGTAGCAATATTATTTCTCAAGCTCAATTACAAAGAGCTGCTTCGGCTGGTTAGGAAATAAATCTGCATATGTCTACGCAATGGAATCCAAACGAATCTAATTCGGTACAGCTAGATGACGGAACAGTTGTTGAAATTCCTGTTGGTATTTCTGCAGCGCAAGCTTATAAATTTCTTGTAGAAGCAGGAAGAATTACACCATCTGAGTTGCCCGAAGAAGAAGAAAAGAGCGGGTTTTTTCCCGGCATATCTTCTAGCATTGAAAATATTAAAGGTACATTTACAGGCGCTTTGCCCGCAACGGCGGCAGGTCTGGAAATTACAGGCACCGAAGATCAAAGGCGTAAATATCTTGAGTCTTCTCAAGCAATTTACGAAGCATCTAGAGAAGCTCAAATGGAAAAGCTTCCTGATCCTGCATCTGTAGATAGTATTAAAGAAGCTTATGAAGATGGTGGTGCTTGGGATGCTCTTTCTGAAACGTGGGATTTTTCAAAAGAAGCAGTAGGGCAACAGGTTCCTATCTTTGGTGGCCTTATGGCTGCTCAAAAGCTAGGTGGAAGCAAGCTTGTTTCTAACAGTTTAATTGGTAGAGCCGGTACTGCTTTGCTGGGAAGAGCTATCCCTGCTGCTGTAGCTCCTTATGTGGCTGCAAGTTTTTCAAATCCATGGACAGGAGCAGCCGCTGCGCTGGCCCTTTCTGCTGCCTTTGCTTATTCCAGCATGTTGAGAGACAACGCAGAGTCTGCTGAAGACCTTGAAGACATTAAGGTTCTTCGTGCAGCAACTGCTGCTGCTCCACATGCAGCTATGGAATATCTAGGCTTTGCTATGACGGGTGCTTTTGGTCCGCTCAAGCAACAACTAGCCGCAGCCACACTTAAAGACACCTTAGCCGGAGCATCTACGGCTGCGGGTCGAAGTGCTTGGGGAGCTGCAGGGAAACAAGCTGCTAAGTCTCTTACTGAATTCCCTACTGAACTGGCACAAACAGTAATTGAAAGGGCTCAAGCGGGTGAGTCTATTAGTCTTTCTGATGCTGATTTTGTAAATGAAATGATCAATGTTGCTGCTGCGACTGCGCCAGTTGTGGGTGTATTTGGCGGGTACGGTGGTTACCGTTCTTATAAGAACGAAAAAAGTAACAAGAAAGAGTTTGATAAGAAAACCGATCTTGAAAAAGCACACCGAGCAAGTGTTGCTGAAGCCAGAAGAATTACAATTGAAAAGCAAGAGGCCAATGCGCGGAGGATTGCGGATGAAGGCGTTGCTCGTTACGAGGCTGCAGTAGGATTAGCTAACGCAAGAGATGAGGGGATCGCTCGCCAAGTAGAGCGGATGTCTGAAAGAACTCCAGTTGAGTATGCAGACATTGTGGAAGCATTGGATTCTCGCGGTGTAACTCCAGACAATGTTTTTAACTCTGGAACTGCAGCTTTTATATTTAGAAATACAGATGGAAAAGTAAAGAGCTTGCATCAACTTAAAGATAGTCTTTCTTTATCTAAAGCGGAGAGAGATCAGAGAGCTAAGTATAGGCGTAGGATTTACTCAATTCTTAGCGGTATGGGATCCTTTGAATATGTTGGTGCAAACAAAGACGCACCGCTTACGTTTAACCAGTACACAACAAAACAATTTGACGATGTATTAAAAGCTACAAGAAAGTTTAAAGGAAAAGCTGAAGGTACACGAATTAATCAAAACAATATTCGCAAGATACTTAAGATGGGAAACTCTGGAGTTGAGCAAAATATTGCTTCTGCTATCAAAAAAGATCTTAAGCTTGATGGTTACTCTGAAACAAGTGGAAGCGTTCAGGTAGCAAGAAACCCTGGCTACACTGAAATTCAATACAGAGAAATTATGGATCGGGCTAGAGAAAAGGGTCGGATTAGTCAAGAGTTATATGAGCAAGTCACAAACAATTATGGACGAGAATACTATACGCAGTTTATTCAGGATGTTTCAGTAAGGGGTGGCCTTGACCCCGTTCAGGCAAAGAAAAACATTTACATTCCTATGCGAGCCCAAAAGGGAATTGGTTATGTAGACGTTGAAGTGGAGCCTGACACTCCTGGGTTTTTCATTCGACATGAAGGAGAAATTGTAGCTGGAGCGACTACGCGATCTATGGCTGAATCTGTTGTTAGTTCACTTGAACACAGAAGTCGATCTTATACAGTAACTAAAAACGGTAAAAAGTTTAAGACTTTTAAAAATAAATCTTGGGCAGATCAAATTTCTAAAAACGAATCTAAAATAAATCCTGATGATGTCTTTGATGTTGTTACGAATCCTGTCGCGACATTTAACATTGATAAGACTAAGACTACCGGGTTTAAAGTAGTTGAAAGATTTAGAGATGATGAAGGCAACGTAAAAGATATTTATGAAGATTCCTTTGCGCCAACTAGAGAAATAGCAGAAGGCAGGAAGGAAGTTAGGGAGTCTGAATACAGCGTAGGCGAATCCGCATGGGATCGAAGGGCTGACAAGAGAAGAGAGCAGGCTATGCAAGATCTTTTCTACGGCCCCCGAGAGCGTGGTCTTTATCAAGATCCTGTTCTTGAAGATTTTGTTCCCAGGGAACCAGAATTTACTGAGCAAGAAGTAAAGATTATAGACCTTATCGACGCTCAGCTTAAGGATTTGGGTGTAAGTGATTTTAGAGGAAAGGTAGAAAAAAATATTCGCACCGGAGACAGGTCAGCAGCCGGTGAATTTTCTGCTCTTTTTAAGACAATTTCTGTTGCTTTGGATCAGTTTGGAAACGCACAGACAGATGCTGAGATTGATCAAGTACTAAAAGAAGTCGTAGACCATGAAGTTATTCATGCAATGAGAGAGCTTGATTTGTTTTCTCAGAACGAATGGCTTGCTCTTACAAGAAGTGTTTCAAGAATCAAAATTCCAAAGGATCTTCGCAATCGAAACAGAGAACTCTTTAGCGAAGACACAACGTTTCTTGAGTGGGCAGAAAAAAATTACGATGGGATTCCCAGAGTTGAAGCTCTGAAGAATAGAAAAAATCCTGATGAATATTGGGATTACATTCTTGAAGAGGCTGTAGCTGAACTGCATTCTTCATACAAAAACTCTCCCGAAGTTTCTGATCAGATAGATGGAACTTCTGAAAGTTTGCTTGATAAGGTGAGGCGTTTCTTTGAGCGCGTTTACAACTCTGTTACAGGAGTTGGTTACGGAGACGCGGGCGATGTGTTTGCTGCGATTGGCAAGGGTACAATCGGTGGACGGAAGCGGGGAGAAATTCGCACGTTCAAGACTGGCCCTAAGTATGCCAGCGTAGATCAGTTGGCTAGGCCAAGATCGGAAAGGGAAAGAAGAGATTCTGACCTTAACGAAACTCGCGGTGGCGTTGCGGTAAATGTAGAAGAAGACGAGACTAAGAAATCTCTTGTTCCCCCTCCACTTAAGTACAATTCAAGCGTTCAGATCAACGGAGACTGGTCGGACATGATATTGAACAGGGAAAAGACTGTTGAAACTTCCGCGCAGTCTATGGTCAAGAACGGTGGCGCTCCGGGATGGGTCTTATTGAGGAACGAAACTGGTCAATCTTCTGGAGCAGCTTTACTCGGAAGGCGTTTTGAATATAAATCTAAAGATGAGTTTGATTCTGACTTTGAACGGCATAAAGTTTCTTCTTCAAATGAGTTTGCTTTTGGTAAAAGAAACAGAACCTACGGTTATCCAGTAGAAGATGTGGTTCGTTTTGAAGATCCCGTGCCTGTCAATACTCCCAGGGGACAGAACAGAAAGAAGAACCTTACCTATTCTGTTATTCCTAACATTGACATTGAGGGAAGTCGTTATTCCCTGTCTCGTAACCCCGCGACATTCGATGAAGGTACAGGACTTTGGAGTGATGGCGACTTTACTTTCGTTGAAGAATCCGTAAATTCAAATCACTTGATCGAAAGCCAAGACCAAATACCGACATTAGAAGACTTAAATTTTCAGTCCGGTTTGCTTACTGCAAAGGGAGAACAAGCAAAGCCTCGCTTTACCGGGAAGGTTATGGGTCAGGATATTGACCGGAAGGGAATCGTTGGTAAAACGGTTAGGCTTCGTATAGACATTCCATTTTTTAACAGTTGGAAATCTCAAGACGGCAGAGGTAAATACGTTGTCACCATACATGACGACAAGACAAAGTCTGGTAAGTATGTAGAGTTTCGCCAAGAAGCGGCATCGTCTCCCGGCGCGGTCATTGGTTACGACTCTATCGCTCGCTTGTCCGGGCCTGTTCGCTTTGGCTCCAACGGAAAAAAAGCCGCGAAGATATTGAAGGAAGGTGATTCTAAAAACCCCATAGCTGCTGTTGAAGGGGAGTACATTCAGGATCAATCTATACCGGAAGATATAGATAGTTGGACTCCGGTCGGTTACGACCCCCACAAAGCTACATTCTTTTACGACAAGAGAACAGGTGATGAAATTATATCTGGACAAGATGCAATTTCTATTGGCAACACTGTGTTTGTAAAAAACGTAGACCCGTGGAATGAAGAAACTTTTCAAAAGTATTCTGAAGGGTTAAAAATACCGAATCTTTTCCGTCAGCGAAGAAATGTAATGCGCGATCAGGCCGAATGGCGCGAGTATACAGCTTCAATGCGCGAAGCTGGCGAGGATTTTACTGCATCACTGCCGGAACCCAACGAACAATTTGGTCAGGAGTTTCTTGAGGAAACGCTGGAACAAACGCCGGGTTTCATACCTCGTATTAGCTCAAGGCCAGAAAAGAATTTGAATCTTCGTCCCGATCTGGATGACCGAAGAGAGCTTAGGCAGAGGTCTATTGATATAGCTAATGGCGTTATTGATCCTGTTAAATTTTCTCTTGCAGACAAAGAAAACAGCAACCCCAGAAGGCGAAGGCGCTCTGGAAATCTTTCATACGAAGAGCTTAAGGCTAGGACTGTACCCGAAAGAACAGAGAAAACTTTTATTGATTACATAAAAGAAATATGGCAAGAAAAAAGCTTGGCTATGTTTAGGCAAAAGTTTATTGACAAGTACGATTCGATTGCCAAGTTGTCAAAAAGGGCAGCGGCTAAACGAATGGAGCGTGGCGATGATCACATGTTGCTTGCTAATGTAAACGCTGCCTCTGCTGCTTATCTTTCGGAGAACGCACAAGGTGTGGTTGCTGAATCAATTACTTCGGGGCAACCCGTATACAGTGGGGGAATCGTAAGGGTTGATTACGAAAAGCCCGGTGTATTTGAGATACTGAAAGATGTTTATCAGCAGGGATTTCTTGAAGACTTTCATCTTTGGGTAATGTCTAAACGATCTCACAGGCTTGGAAAAAATAACAAGTTAACGCCTGTTGCTGAGAAAGACATTGCGGAAATTGAAGCTTACATTGATAGCCAGCCCGGTATGCGGGAACTTTTTGAAAGAACTAACGAACAGTATCAAGAATGGAATGAAAACCTTGTAAACTTTCTTCGCGACACAGGCGTTATTGATGAGCGATTGGGAGAAGTTCTTAAGTCTTACGGAGACTATGTTCCCTTTTACAAGCAGTATGAGGGTGAAGCATACGACGACGAGTCAAGCGCATTAAGTCAATTGATTGGTCAAAGCATTGATCAAATGAAAGAAACAATTGATCCCAGAACAGGTGAAACAATCATAGGTGAAGCGCCTATTGGTGGAAGAGATGATGCGCCTAACTCTATGTTTGGATCTTTAGTTGGTGTCAAACCTCCTAAGAGGTTAAGGAAAGAAGGCAGCGACGAGATGGTTGTGCCGATGCTTGAAGGAATCATGAGAAATCTTCAGGCGGCTGTAAGCTCCGGTGCAAAAAACATTGCTGCACAAAGAACCTTGCGGGATGCTTTGGTGTTTGGGGATGACATTGCCGTTAAGCTTGACAAGAAGTCTGACGCTGAGTTTGCCAGTGATGTTGTGACTATTCGCGAGAACGGGGTTGACCAACACTACCAGCTTAAAGACAAGTTGTTGTTTGATTCTTTGAGCGGAATGATGGAGGGTAAACTTCCTTGGCTTAGTTTCTTTTCTTTGCCTTCTGACGTTCTTAGGAATCTTGTTACTAGGTCTCCTGACTTTATCATGGCAAACCTTATGAGAGATAGTATCTCTACATGGGTTACTAGCGGATCTAACATGACTCCTATGGTCGGTACATTCAGCAACTTTTTCAAGGGAGGCGTTAGCGCGAGCAAAAATCAAGATCCTTCCATGGTTAGCTTGTTAAGTTCAGGTGTCATTGGTGGGTATGATAACTCTCGGTATCCCAAGGATCTTCAAAAGACATTCGATAAGAGAATGCGAGAAGAAGGACTAACTGTATCTGGAAAGAAGCGCGGCTTGACAGATAAGGCTGTGTTTAACACGATGCAGAAACTTTGGGATTGGTCTGGCGATGTAACTACGAAATCAGATGCAGCTACAAGGATGGCTGTGTACGAAGACGTATACAAGAACATCCTTAACAAGGGACACACCAGAGAAGAAGCGGAAGCTGAGGCTATTTTCCAAGCACAAGAAGTAATTAACTTTTCAAGGCGTGGTAATTCGGGAATAGCAAGAGTTGTTACGGCAGCAATTCCGTTCCTGAATGCAAGGGTTCAGGGCTTGGATGTTTTGTGGAGGGCAGGTAGAGGCAATTATTCTTCGGATTATTCCAAAGCTGGACAGAAATCTTCCATGTATTCTTTCTTAGGTCGCGGAAGCATGTTGGCTGCTATTACTGGAATGTACGCCCTCATGGCTCACGATGAAGATGATTGGCTTTCAGCTAGCTCTGCAGAGCAAGACGATAACTGGATTATTCCGGGCTATGGAGTTGTTCCGGGCTTTAAGATTCCTATTCCGTTTGAAATCGGAATTTTATTTAAAGTAGTTCCGGAACGATTGATGAGAGCTTCTTTGTCCGGTAAAAATTATTTGGGTGTAGACATACCCGAAGGAGGCAAAACGGACTGGAGACAAGCTGGCAATGCACTTTCAAGGGGTGTGATTAGTTCTTTGAAACTAAATCCTTTTGAAGCTCAAGTAACAAAGCCCTTTTTAGAGTCGTATGTAAACTATTCTTTCTTTACCGGACAACCCATTGTCCCCATGTATATGGAAGACAGGTTGCCTGAGCAACGAAAGAGAAATGGCACAAATGCTATGGCCATTGCTCTTGGTGAAACATTTGGCGCTTCACCGCTTAAGATAGAACATATTATGCGCGGCTATACGGGAACCGTAGGTTCTTGGATACTTTTTGCAAGCGACCACGCAATTAGAAGTATGAGCAACATGCCAGCTAAGCCTGCTTTAAGGATTGACCAATGGCCTTTGCTTAAAAGATTCTTACAGACAGACTTGGGATCACAAGGACAGCTTGGTAATTTTTATGAGTTCAGAAAGGAAACGAAAAAGTTTGTAAACTCATTGAATCAAGCAATAGAAGAAGGCGATGTAGAAACTCAACAGAAAATTCTTGAAAGATATCCACAGGTCGAAGGCATACAAAAATATATGAATGAAATAGATACTGAATTGGGTAAATTAAGAAATTACCAATCAGAAGTTTATTTAAGTGATATGTCCCCGGAAAAGAAACTTGAGATCATGAACAAAATAGATGAGCAAAGAAAAATAATAACGAGAGATGTAAACAAACTAAGATCAAAGATGGACTTGCCGTTTAACCCATTGGCTGATTTTTAAAAGGAGAACAAATGATTAATTGGATTACGTTGAACATTGGAGAAGTTATTCAAATCATCACTCAGGTGGTTGGAGTCTTTGCAATTATTGCAGCTTGGACACCTAACGTTGCAGACAATAAGGTTGCTGCCATGTTGCTTGAGGGCGTTAACTTTCTGGGTGCAAACCTAGGTAAGGCACGGAATGCACCGGACGCATAATGATTGCATGGCTTGTAGTTGGATTGGTTATAGTTGTAATCTTTTTGATTGCCTTGAAGTTGTCTGGAAAGACAGCGGAAGAGTTGGGCCGATCTAATGAGAGGCACGATTACTTGGAGAAGGAAGTACAAAGCATCAACATATTTGTGGAAGAGCTTTCAAATCCTCCTCCTGATCGCGCTGATCTTGCTTCTAGATGGTTGCGCCGCATCAAAGAAGCCAAGCGTAAGAACGATTCCTCCGTGTCCGATACCGACAATGAAAGCTCTGATTGAACTTCAAGAAGGTTTAGTTCCGCATGGAGTAGAACAGTTTCTTTCGCGTATAGAAATTTATTGTTCAGCTATAGATTCTGTAAGAGATGCGTGAAGGTGTTTACAGGAACAGGTTGAAGAAAACCTCTGAAGAAATAAAGAATGAAGCTGCAGCCGAAAGGTTTGCAGCTTTACAAAAGATGTTAGGAAATCTTCCGCCTACACCCCATGAGTTGTCTTTAATAAAGTTGAACGGTCCATGGCCAGGGTTTGGTTACCCAATTAAAGATAAAAATAATAGATACGCCCAAACAGTTTTTAAAAATTCAAGCAGACCACCACACAAATTGCTTGAATGCCCCCCTCCTAAAATTAAAAACTAAAACCCAAGGAGGTTACATGGAGTCACCTAAGAAAAAAAGTCTTCCTAGTGTTTCTGAAATGAAACAAAAAGGAGGACATAAGAAAGTTACGAATTACCTTAGAAACAATCCTGAAGTATCCGAATGGATTATTGAAATGTTTACTTGGAAAGATTCTGGAGATATACATACGAGCCATCAGGACATTGCGGAAGAGTTGTCAGATTATTCAGGGCTTTTAATTACAGGTGATCACATATCAAGGGCATTTAGAAAATGGAAAAAAAACGGAAAGTTTTAAAGTCAAAAGAACAGATGGAGACTTTCCTTGATAGTGAAGAAAGGCAAGTCATTGTCAATGCAGTGCATGATTTAAATCCTCCTCCCGCGTATTCCAGGGCTAAGAAAAAACCTGATCTAGGCCACACTATTTTGGTTGTGCCAGATTCTCACGCAAAACCGGGGGTACCCAACCATCGATATGAGTGGTTAGGTAGGATGGTCACAGATATTCAGCCAGATTACGTGGTGGACATCGGTGATTGGTTTGACATGCATAGTTTAAATGGGTATGACAAGCCGGGATCTAAATCTTTTCAAGGCGCTAGCTATTGGAAAGATATTGCTGCTGGTTTAGATGCAAGGCTTCGCTTTCAACAGGAGCTAGATATCTACAACAGGGGCAGAAAAAAGAAATGTAAGCCCGAGCTAGTCTTTTGTGTGGGCAACCATGAGAACCGAATCAATCGGTTCATTGAAGAAGAGCCTAGGTTTGAGGGAGTTATATCGATCAACGATTTGAAATCGAAAGAACTCGGATGGGAGGAGATTGATTTCCTTAAAACAAAAGAAATAGGAGGATGTTATTTCTCTCACTATTTTACGTCTGGTGTAATGTCACGCCCTATATCAGGAATGCATCAAGCAGCTTCTCTTGTAACTAAAAGATTTGGAACTTGCATTCAAGGCCACACTCACACGTTTGACCACAGTGTCCGCACCGATACAAGCGGTCGCCACCTTCATGGCGTTGTTGTCGGTTGTTACTTTGAACACAACGAAGGATGGGCAGGTCCGGCTAACGCCATGTGGAATCGCGGCGTTGCTGTACTTAGAAATGTAAAGAACGGCAGCTTAGATCTAGAGTGGTGGGGACTTGAGCGTATCAAGGCCAGATACTCGTAAATCTCTCAGAACGAAAGAGAGACTTCATCAAGTAAACCGATTTCTTATAGAGGAATATGGTATAAAGGTTAGGCTTCGTGTGGCCAAAATGCCCAAGGCATTAAAAGATTGTTTGGGATTTATATCATATGATAATCCAAATCTTTCACCTCTCATTTGGATAGCATCAGGGTTGTCTACTTCCGAGGCTGTGTCAACTTTGCTTCATGAGTTTGCTCACGCTATAAGTCACAACGCGCATGGTCCTTCATGGAAGCGTGCTTATGATGGACATGATAAAGATTTTGCTATTGTTCTGAATCAAGTTGAGAACAGGTTTATCTACGAAAATGGATCAACTGAAAGCAAGGAGTACTAATGGAAAACGGTATACTACCTAAGGATCCTCCTGTTGAAGAAGCAATTAAAGCTCTTGAAATGGCTAGGGATTATACGAATGCTGCCCTAGGCCAAATCAAGAGCAATGATGTTGGTGAATCTATTAGCGAAATGGTTCACATGACGTTGTATATGCAAACTTCAGACACTCTTAACGGATTAAACCTTTGCATTGAAACTTTAATAGAGTCTGTCAAGAAAGATCAATTACCCACAACCCATCCTAACTTCTTGAACTTATTGGACTGATTGATTCCATAGCAAGCGCCTTTATATTCTCCCGGCTGAGTAATGCATACGCAATCTGGCGTGGCGCAAGTGCCATAGCAAGGGAGATCAGGGCAGTAGGCGCAGCGTGCAGTTGTGGCGTATCCCAAGGCCACTGACACCGAAAATACAAGTGCCATCAGAGTTATCTTTATAGATTGTTTCATTAGTTTTCCTTTAGAAAATTAGAGACAGCTATCCTGACTACTTCGGCGTTAGTTATATTGTTTTCGTCTGCGTATTTTTTGATTGTTTCTATATCTTTTTTAAGGAAAAGAACGTTGTAGTATTGAGTTTCTCCTCCCAAACTGGTCTTCATATACTTAGCTCCGGGCATCTTCAACCTCTTCTTTCCATATTCTTCTGTCTAAATACCAGATAGCTTTCTTTAAATCGTGAACTAAACTGTTGTTACCTTGTTTGCGACCTGCCCTACTTACATACTTTAAAACCTGACCCAAATGATAATCAAGATTCCAATCTTCGATTACTTGAATCGGTTCAATTTCTCTTCCCTCTATGTAATGGGCTGGTTTATTTATAAGATCATTACTCATTGAAGAATGTTTCCTTCATCCGGTTAAACTCAGCAAGAGCTTCATCATTAGTTATGAGATCTTTTCTTGATTGAATACCAAGAACTTCTTTCATTACCGATACAGTTTCTTCTTCGTTGTCCCCACCAACCCAACGCTGCCAGTCTTTGTTGCTCCGACAGAGGAGAGAAAATGCAGCAACAGCTTTCTTTCCTTCCTCGGCATCTGGTTGAACAACTGCTTCATCTGTTTCTTCAGCAAGCTGTACAAGTACACACATGTAACGAGTGCTAGGGCTTTGAGTCATCAAAGATCTGACTCGCCCGTTGGATTTTGCTTGATCAGAACTGAGGTGTTTACCATCAAGCACATCTTCGGGGTTGACACGCAACGTGACCTTGTGACCACCATTAGCGGTCATGCTGGTGCTTACGAGTTGCGCTTCAAATTTGATTGTGATGTCTGCTGTTTCCATTCTTTCCACTTTCTTTCAGACCATTCTATTGGATCAACATAGTGCTTGATCCAAAAGGTAAGTTCATCTCCAAACGTATGGCACATGGAATGATGGTTCCGGCACAACGGAACCGCTTGATCATCACCGCAAGCACGTTGAGACATTCCTCTAGGAACTCCAGTGACTGATGCCCTTGGATGGTGAGCATCCACGCCAAAGTTTTTACAAACCAGACATGGATGCTCGCGCACCCAACGAAGATATGGACCTGACTTGATCAAAGGTCGAATGCATCCTCATCGTTTTCAGGAGCAGGAGACTTCTTGGCCGCAACCTTGGAGGAGCTATCCTTCTTCCAAGAGTTATCCTCAAGGCAAATTGAAAGATAACTTTCACCAGTAGCTTCATCCTTTCGCTTCCAGAGAGCCATGGATAGCCAAGTCTCTCCGTTCTCCTTGAACTCATCGACAATGTTCTTAAGCCAGATAGCGCATTCCCGATTCTTTTCATCGGCATTGTTACCTGTAAACCCACCCACCTTGAGCGAACCCTTGAAGTCGGGCTTGTTTGAGTTCTTTCCTTCCGGGAAATCAATAATTCTTCCGTACATTTTTGCCATGGTGTTTTCCTTATTTGTTGAGGGTTGCTAGACGTTCTTTAAATGAAGCAACAATTGCTTCGGCTACATCAGGGTGAGACTCCTTAAGTTTGGCCAACTCTTCCTTGTTGGACTTGAAGTGAGCCTGAAGATCTTCCTTTCTTTTAATTGCCTGAATCACTGTGTCATGGGCAATGAAGACACCATGTGTCTGTGCGTTGTCTACGACTTCTTTTAGTACTTGATCAATCTCAGCATGATCCTTGATCTTTCCGTTGGGCTTTGCCGAAACACCATTTGACTTGGATACTTTGGCCTTAGGCGTTGACTTAGGCGCAACCGAATTGCCTGATGACTCAGAGGGAATGTCCTCTCCGGCATAGATGTAATGACCGAGGCCAAACATCGCCAAGCATTTGGTCAGGCATCTCATCTTGGCATCAGAGATGTCCCGAGAAGAAGGCGAATCAATTGCCTTGTTCTTGTAGTCCATGACAGGCAACCACATCGTTCTCTGTATATTATTGATAGAAACAATAACATGAACACTGGCCGTGCCATCGGGGTAGTACATAGCATCCGTGGTCAGTCCAGATGGGTGATCAAACTGTGTGAAGTGGTACTCAGAATCAGGGAAATGATCTTGAACAATTCCCCATGCCCATGCCCAACTCAAGTAAGTCAGGTTGCCTTTCTTCTCTGTCTTGTCGTTGCAATCAACGGCAGAAAGAGTCTTCCAAATGTTTTCGCTACTCATTTATCCTCCAGTTTATTGTTTTTGATTTTTTCTAGTGCTTGTAAAAATTCATCGAAGGTTCTAGTGACTGATGCCAAGGCACACTCATTCAATAACCCAACTCAGTAGCCTTAACTGTAAACAGCTTTTTTCTTTCAATTTCTTTTACTTTAATAGAGTAAATGTGCGTGTCGTCGTCAGATTCCTCAAGAAGGTCACCCACAAGGTGGTCCACATCGTTTTTGTTAGGACGGTATTGCAGTACCCAACCTCCGTATTTGTTGTCGATTAACCAAAACTTGTTTCCATTGTCATTTTTTCTGTATGCAGACATCAGTCATCCTCCTCTTTGACAAATCCCGGCAACCTACTTGACTGCCAGTCCTTGTATTGATCGCAGTGCCCGGCTATGGGACAGAAGCTTTCACACCTGCGGTACCTCCCGATTACAGGCTCTATCTCTGAGTCCACAGTGAGAGCAGCGGTGGCGTCCCTCTTCAGGCGGAAGGTGTCAACAAGAGTATTGCCCTCCCATACCTTCCAGTTCTTTCCGCCGGGCCAGCGTCCCTCGTGACTACACTGAGGGAGGTTTTCGCGAGCATCTAGGTGGGCCTTCAGGCGCTCAGAAACATACGCCTCACGCTCCTCAAAGCTCCACAGGGGAAGATCTATGGTCACCCCAGGCGTCGGGGGGTAATCCTGACTGCGCTCTGAGGTGGCCATAGACCAGTCCCTGATG
>Ga0209337_1000345_pt1 | contig 37070 bp, 50 predicted proteins | sample LinPmetageLP53_FD_184044 | JGI IMG/M metagenome (GOLD analysis project Ga0209337, IMG submission 184044) | Marine viral communities from the Pacific Ocean - LP-53 (SPAdes) (version 2) | ecosystem: Environmental > Aquatic > Marine > Oceanic | place: Pacific Ocean | collected 2010-02-08
CTTTAAGCTCAACCTTAGTTACATTGTGAATACTTAGTGAATACATGCGTGTTCTCCTTACGCTAGTTCTAGCCATGACTTGTGCTTCATGGCCTTGATGATGGCTGCTTCACGGATACGTCTCGCATTCTCTGGCGACTTGGCTTCGTCCGTGTGTGTAGCCCATGATGTTAGACAGTTATACAAAGCCCACTTGGTATTACCTAACTGCGCTCGTTCATTATCAAAGCCACCCAGTAGATTCTGTAACTGCCTGTCATTAAACTTATCATGACTTGCCTTGTGTTGTACGTTACATACAGTCTTTTTAAAGAAGGACTCTGCTTGTTCGGTAGTGACAGGTGTACTTCTGTATGCTTCCCATACTCCCTTGCTATTAAGAAACATTTCAAGACCATCAGCTATCTTATGAGCCGAGCTATCTACGCTTACGTTAGTTGTATGTTTGGCCCATGTTTTAGCTACAGTGTCGGCAGTGGTGCAGCCATTTTTACACCACAAACGAAAGCCTTCTGCTGATTGTTGGAAAGCCCAGCTACCATCATAGCTATTGTATGCTTGAACACGGTACTGAATGTAATCATTTACTTCAGCGTCCTCCAACATAATATCGTTGAACAATACCTCAAGCCGCATCTTAGCACCGTTGTCTGCAACGTGTGTCTTAACGCTGTAGTCTGAGCTAATGTCAGCTTGTTTAATTGAATCCATGATTGAGTTGACCGCATCACTGTGCGTAATTGGTTTGTACTTAGACTTGTGAGTGCCAAGCGATTCACCTGTGTCAGTGCGTATTAGATTACGCATCTTAGGTATTTCATTACCACGCATATCTAAGCATGGCTCCATGTCTACGCCAAAGTCCCAGTCTGTAGTGTTCATAGTATCTAGCATTTGATTCTCCATATTATTTAAAAAAATCACCGCGCCTTTTTATACTGGCTCCGTCCCCATTGGTACTACATGATTGGCGGCTGAGTGCTTAACTCATTTCCAATCATGCACCTGCTCTGTTCTTGATACCCATAGTGTCTAACCGACAGGCGTTAGTCACTTCTGTTTTTGGGTCGCATGATTATTCTACATTTGATTCTCCATTTGATTGAGCGTGAGTGTCTGTGAGACACCCACTTTAGCATGTTAAACTGAACGAACTTCTATCTCTAATTCGTTATTGATTAAATCGCGAATCATAGTATTAACTTCATCACGTTGCTCTGATGTTAAAACTGTATCATCCGTATGCACATTAGAGAGTTGTTCTTTAAGCTCTTCGGCAATCATATTCTTAACCGCTTGAGTCAGTAGTTTAATTAGATCATCACTCATTTTAATCTCCATTTGATTGAGTTTGATTTCGTTTCAGCCAGCAAAGCCAGCTCCGTATAGCACAGCGATAGTGCCAACGACAAACACGACGAGCGCGATGCCGCTGATCACTGCGTCCAACAGGTGTCTGTTATTCATGTGGTGTCCTCCGACTCGGTGGTAGTTTATCTTCTCATCTGGCCCGAGTGCAGCGAGGTTAACAGCCAGATACATTTTCCTCACCGAACATAAAAAAAGAGGACAGCCATAGCCATCCTCTTCCTTTATTTACAGTTCGTTCATTGAACGGTATCCACACCGTCAGTATTTTGTATATAACTTGTGTCAGTAGAGTCGTGACCCAAGGCTTCAAGTTCTGCGGCAATATCGCTTGGAACCTCACCGTTCCAATCAATTGCAACGTTACTTACTGACCTCATATTGTAAGGTGTATACACATCACCAGTGTCTTCTTCATACTGCAGCTGCAATCCATTCCATAGGTGTGTCAGTAAGTCTTGCTTGTCAGATGCAGCACGCTGTCCTGCCATTGCACCCTTGAGAAACATCGTTGAAATCTCATCGCCATTATAACGCTTGCGAGCTGTTACAACTCTCTGTTTTTGCTTGTCTAGGTAAGCTTCTGTGCCGCTTTGACCGTTCATCAAGTATGACAGCTTATCTAAGATACCTTCTATTATAATCTTGCGCTGGTATGTCATAACATCCTGCACAACCCAGTCGTTATTCTTAGTAATCTCTGCATTCATTGTCAGTGATTCAATTATTCTCTGTGCTGCATTATCCATTGTACTTGTTCCATTCTATTAAGTTACATTTCACTCACACATTATCGTATGAATGTTCAAATACACAGCCGACGAGCGCGATCGTGCCGAAGGGGATCGTCAAGGGCGTTTAACGAAGTGACCGTGAGGGCAGCCACGCGCAAACGCACGGACCTGCACAAGCATAAAAAGAATGAAGCGACCAGAGGGAGCACAATATAAAACAATGCGCGGAAGGGAGTACGATGAGCATGGCAACCGAGGGGTAAATGCCCGACCCCTGACCAAAGGGAATGGGGTTGACGACACATCGCGATCTTTGGCCATCTGGAAGATAAAATCCGTACGGCATATTGTGTGTGTGTGAAACTCAACAGAGAGCAGGAACCTGCAAGCCTTCCGAGCCTGCGAGGAATAGCGCAAGCAGACACCTGCTCGTGTTACTCGGTAGACTAAGCGTGAGCGAGCAAAGCCGTGAACACATTTTACCGAAGCGAGAGCGTAGGTACATATGCAAATGCCCGAACGATGACCGGAGGGAACGCAATTCGTTAGCTAAATAGACTGGAAGCCATCAAGCAGTGAGGGCATCCAAGCGACCTGAGCTTGCGAGGAGGAGCGCGGCCTAACTCTGGTGGTGCAGATCTTCAAACGACAAGACAGCTTTTCAAGGCACGAAGGAAAGTGTCTAGAGTGCAGGAGATCGCCGCCACCAATTAGGTATAAATAGGCCAGCAAAGAAGACAGCAATAGCCGAGCTTGCGAGGGAATGATACTCACCCGAAGGGCCAAGACCTTAGGCTTGGTTCATGAGTAGCACGGCCATTGCCCGCAACTCTACTTTAGGGAGACTAAACCGTAAATGCGTCAAGCCCTAAAACCATGTGCATTGGTATGGGTTTAAGCAACATAGGATAGGGTGGGATTGACTCGCGTACTTCAGAACGGCTAAGGAATGGGGGGAGAGGGTGAGGGGGGCTAATAGCAGGATATAGATATGTTAGAACAACGTAAACTAACCAAGAAACAGATAAGTCTGGTGGATACCCTCGTAGCAACAGGATGCACATTGCGCGAAGCTGCTACAGAAGCAGGGTATGCCAACGGCGAATCAGGAAGAGTAACCGCAAGCAAAACGATACGCTTACCGCATGTGCAGTCTTACATGATGCAACGGGTAAACGAACAGCTTGGAATGAATGCTACTGTGGCTGCAGCACGTGTTATGAACTTGGCTACGGGGGCTAGATCAGAGTACGTACAGCTTGAGGCTAGCAAAGACATATTAGATCGCGCTGGCTTCAAGCCCATAGACCGTAGTCAGGTACAAGTTGCTGGGGACATTAGAGTTAGCATTGACCTGAGTTAGTGGAGGGGGGGTTAAAAAACCCCTACCTACTGTTAGCTAGTAGTCCCATACACACACGATACTGACAAAAGGCATCTTTCCTAAAATATTATTTTGGTTTAGGGGTTTGATTGAACAGGAGATAGACATGGCTGATGTAACAGGCAAGCTGAAGACTTTAGAGAAGACGCGAGTTAGTCTTTTAACTAAGTTAGAAAACATTGCTGAAACTATGAGGCAGAAGCAACTTGACCGAGGCGGTGAGAAGCCAGAGGGCAAGGAGCTTAAATCTCACAAGGCCTTAGCTCGTAAGGCGGATCAACATCGCAAGCAAGTTAAGGTTGTTGATAAAAAGATTGCCGAGGTTCGTGGCAAGCCATCTCCGTATCGCACTGGCGGTGGTCGTGCTGCTGGGGTTGGTTCTGCGCTTGGTCGCACACCAAAGTCTTTGTTGAAAAACAAGTTGATGCCCAATACGTGACAGGAGATTGATATGAAGACGGAAACAAAGCGGCCTATGGCTGGTAGGGCTAGAAGTTTATTAAAGAAGGTTAGTGCTGAGATTGACAGCATACCTAAGTATAAGGGTTCTCTTACTGGTCAACCTGCTGAGACGCCATTGCAGATGGTTAGTCATAGTATTACTGCTGCTCGTCGCGCCATTCGTTTTCTCAAGGGCCAGCCTTCTGTTTCTTCTTTGGTTTCTAAGCGTAAGAAGCTGGAAGGCATAGTTAAGGACGCGGAAGAGTTTAAGAAGATGGACTTTAGTTTCTCTGAGGGCAAGGGTCCCAGCGGAGAGATGGGTAAGGCGACTACTACTCTAAGCAAGTCTGCTTATTTAAATAAGAAGCGCAAAGAGCGCAATCGTTGAAGGCTGGCGTATTAGCATCGGTATTAAGGATTCATTATGGCAACACCAGCGTGGACACGGAAGGAAGGCAAGAACCCAGCGGGGGGCTTGAACGCCAAGGGCCGAGCGGGAACGGGCATGAAGGCTCCAGTAAAAAGCGGAGACAACCCAAGAAGGGCCAGCTTCCTAGCGCGAATGGGGAACATGAAGGGGCCAGAAAGGGACGAAGACGGAGAGCCGACTCGTCTTCTTCTTAGCTTAAGAGTGTGGGGAGCATCGTCCAAAGCTGACGCAAGAGCGAAGGCTAGGGCTATTAGCAAAAGGAATAAAGCAAATGCCTAGTGGTAAAGGAACTAAGGTTGGTCGTTCTCCCAAGCAGAAGCCAGCTATGACTAAGAAGCAGAAGACATTACCGACTGCTTTAAAGAGAAAGATTATGAAACCTAAATCAAGTGGTTCTGGCGGGTATTGATATGGCTGTTAATGCTGCTGGTAATTACAACAAGCCCACAATGCGGAAGTCTTTATTCAAGCGCATTAAGGCTGCGAATGTGCAAGGTACTGCTGCTGGCAAGTGGTCGGCGCGTAAGGCTCAGTTATTGGCCAAGCGTTATAAGGCTGCTGGTGGAGGTTATACATGAAGAAGAAGACATTATTAAGTAAGGGTCAGGAATCTACTTTAACAAAGCATAGTGTTCATCATAAGAAAAAGCATATGTCTATGATGAGGGCGCTTATGCGTAGAGGTGTTTCTTTTTCTGCGGCACATAAGAAAGCTCAGAAGGAAGTTGGAACTTGAAGAAGCCTCAGAAGTCATTGTTGAATTGGGGTAAGCAGAAGTGGCGCACCAAGTCGGGCAAGAAGTCTAGTGACACTGGTGAGCGGTACTTACCTAGCAAGGCTATTGCTGCTCTTAGTGATTCTGAATATGCAGCTACAACCGCAGCTAAACGAAAGGGCAAGGCTAAGGGTAAGCAATTTGTGGCTCAACCGAAAGCTATTGCTAAGAAGGTAAGGCAGTATCGTACATGAGTTTTATATCTACCCTTTCCCTAGCAGAGCTAGATATACTTAGACAGATAGTTCGCAAGGTTCATCTAACGTATGTGCCGTCGGAGTTTGCCACTAACAGGGAATGCGACAAGATGATTGATGGCATGGCCCCTGAGACTGTAGATAGAATGTTGAGGTTCGGTAGACAGTACTGTGGTTGATTTTAAATACAAGCCAGACGGAGAAACGCTCAAGGCGTTTATGAAAGACCACACATTCTTTCGTGGCATTCGCGGCCCTGTAGGTTCTGGCAAGTCTGTTGGTTGCTGCATTGAGGTATTTCGCAGAGCGTTGGCGCAAGATAAGAATGCCAATGGTATTCGCAGAAGCCGCTGGGCAATAATTCGTAATACCAACCCGCAGCTTAGAACCACTACCATTAAGACTTGGCTTGATTGGTTTCCCGAAGCTGATTGGGGTAAGTTCACTTGGTCAGTTCCGTACACTCATCACATTAAAAAGGGTGACATTGATCTTGAGGTTTTGTTCTTGGCTCTTGATAGGCCAGAGGACGTTAAGAAGTTACTGTCATTAGAGCTTACTGGCATTTGGGTTAACGAGGCTAGGGAAATACCTAAGTCTATTATGGATGCGTGTACTATGCGCGTTGGTCGCTTTCCTTCTATGCGTGAGGGAGGGCCATCTTGGACAGGAGTTATTGCAGACACCAATGCCCCAGAGGAAGATCACTGGTGGCCGATCATGTCTGGCGAGGTTCCGATTCCAGATCACATACCGCGAGAGCAAGCTAAGATGTTGGTTAAGCCTGACAACTGGGCTTTCTTTACGCAGCCTGCTGGCATGACCGAAGTTAAGAATGATGACAATGAAGTAGATAGTTACAAGCCTAGTAAGAATGCAGAGAATACTAAAAACATGATGGGGTCTTATTATCCCAATCTTATTCAAGGTAAGACTAAGAGTTGGATAGATGTTTACGTTATGAATCGCTTGGGTTCTATCCAAGACGGAAAGCCGATCTATCCTATGTTTGTTACTGACACACACGTTGCTAAGGAGGAAATCCCCGTTGCCGCTGGTTATCCTTTGTATATTGGTTTGGATTTTGGTTTAACTCCTGCGGCTACTATGGGGCAGAAGGTTAGAGGAAGGTGGTTGGTTCAGGATGAAGTTGTTGCGTTTGACATGGGCATCGTTAGGTTTGCGGAAGTTCTCCGTGAGCAGATTGCTACTAGATTTTCTCAGTGTTCCGAAGTTATTATTTACGGTGATCCTGCGGGTGATTTTCGGGCGCAGACCGACGAGTCTACCCCGTTTCACATACTTAGAGGTGCTGGCCTTAGGGCATTCCCCGCCCCGTCTAATTCCGTGGATTTGCGTCTTGAGTCGGTATCTTCGCAGCTTAACAAAATGACAGAAGGCAAACCTGCTTTTCTAGTGGATCGCCGTTGCTCTCAGCTTATCAAAGGCTTTGAGGGCGGCTACCAGTATCGCCGCATGGAAGTGTCGGGCGAGAGATACGCAGATAAGCCTGACAAGAATATGTTTAGCCACATTCACGATGCACTACAGTATATGTTGCTTGGTGCTGGCGAGGGTCGGGCCTTGATGAATAACCAGAAAGCGGCTACCCCGTCCGTTGCTAAGAGGGACTTTGATGTATTTGCTAAGCGCAGTGGCCCTAAGCGCAGGCAGGGATTGTGGGCGCGTATGTAATTGTGCGTTGCCGATCGTTCTTGATTGTGCTTATCGCTAATTAACAAAGGAGATTACCATGTGCAAATTCATAAGCAGACCGCTTAGAAAGCTAGAGCAGGTTTCAAATAAAGTATTTAAGCCTCTTGGTATTAACAGTAATATTTTTGCTGGGGGTTTAAGAAAAGGCAGCGGTGCACCTGTTGTTGATGACGCTGCGGAAGACCTACAAGCTTTATCCGATCGGGCTAACGAAGAGTTGGCAGAAGAAAAGTCTAAGGCCACAGAAGATACTATTCAGCAAACGTCAGCCAAACGGTTTAGAAGTGGGGCGCGTGGTCGCCGTTCTTTGCTGCGCTCTAAATCTGGCGGCGGTGCTGGGTTCTATAACAGGTTTCAATTATGATAGATGATCCGATAGCCAAAGGTTACTACGAGCATTACGGTAAGGCTAAGGCTAAGCGTGAAAACTTTATTCCTTTGTTTGAAGAGTGCTATGAGTATTCTCTTCCCCAGCGTGAGTCATTTTATTATGAGAACGTAGGGCAAAGACGCGATGATAAAATCTTTGATGAAACTGCCGTTGTTGGTGTGCAAGAGTTTGCGTCCCGATTGCAGTCGGGCATTGTTCCTAACTTTGCGCGGTGGGCTGATCTAACCGCTGGCTCCGAGGTTCCTAAAGAACAGCGTGATGCCGTGAACAATGACCTTGATGAAGTCACCGACTATGTGTTTGAGGTTTTGCAGAACTCTAACTTCTCACAAGAAGTACACGAATCCTTTATGGACTTGGCTGTAGGCACTGGCATTCTTGTTGCAGAAGAAGGTGATGCAATTAATCCGATACGTTTCTCTGCTATCCCTCTACCCCACGTTGTACTAGACACTGGGCCTGATGATCGGATAGATCACATCTACCGTGAGAGGAAAGGAATTAAATACAATCAACTACAGGTTTTATACCCTGACGCTAAAATGAATGAGCAGATTCAAAACCGCATGGGTAACGGCGGCAAGGACACAACGACTGTACTTGAGTTGGTTTGCCGTGACTACTCTCGCAGGAATGAAGAAGTGTATATGAGTTACGCTTACTGCATGACTACCGAAAGCGTTATCTACAAACGTGAGCTTAAAGGTAATGGCGCTAATCCATTTATCTGTTTCCGTTGGTCTAAGTGTGCTGGAGAAGTCTATGGTCGCGGCCCTCTTATCAATGCACTGTCTGCTATCAAGACAACCAACCTAACCATTGAGTTAATCCTAGAAAATGCACAGATGGCTATCTCTGGTGTGTATCAAATGGATGATGATGGTGTCATAAATCCAGATACTATATCCTTAGTGCCGGGGTCTATTATACCAAAGGCTATTGGTTCCAATGGGTTACAGCCTGTTGCTGCTGCTGGTAGCTTTGATGTAGCTCAACTTATACTTTCGGATATGCGTTTAAATATTAAACGTGCGCTCTACAATGACATGCTGGGCAACCCTGATAGAACTCCAGCATCTGCCACTGAGGTTGCGGAACGTATGGCTGATCTATCGCGGCGTATGGGTTCTGCGTTTGGCAGACTACAGGCTGAATTGGTGCAGCCAGTATTGCAGCGCGTTATCTACATCCTTAAAAAGCAGGGCCGCATTGAGATACCAAATGTTAATGGCCGTGAGATTAAGATTAGGTCTATCTCTCCGCTTGCACAAGCACAGGCTAACTCAGACATATCATCTGTTGGTCGGTTCCTTGAGATGGTTCTTGGCACCTTTGGGCCAGAGGTTCTTAACCTACTAATCAATTCAGAAGAAACAGCCGCGCACCTTGCTAAAAAATTTGGTGTACCTGACGGGTTGATTCGTGATCCCGAAGAACGTAAGCAGATAGTTGCAATGGCGCAGCAAATGCAAATGCAGCAACAACAGCAGATGCAAGAGCAACCGCCACAGGAACAACTGCAATAGGAGATAAAGTTGGCCGCATCTAAAGCAAACATTGGCATTGATGGAATACAACGCGCAGCTAACCAAGATAAAGTTATAAGCACTACGGTTGCTCATCTGTTTGAATCGGAAACAGGTAAAGCAGTTATGGAATACCTCAAGTCTATAACTATTAACCGTGTGCATGGACCTAACATCAGCACAGAAGAACTGCGTCACCACGAAGGCCAGCGGTATATAGTTGGTTTGTTACAGGCAAGAACACAGCATGGTCATAAGGTAAAGCAAGATGTCTGAGTCATTATTAAATGAATCGTCTGAACCCGCAGAAGCAGCTACAGAAGTTGCGCAAACGCAGACCGATAGACCAGATTGGTTGCCTGAGAAATTTAACTCGCCAGAGGATTTGGGCAAGGCGTACAATGAATTATCTTCTAAGCTGGGGACGAAGGAAGAAGACTTAAAGGCTTCATGGCAAGAAGAAATGCAGCGAGAGGCTTACGCTGATCGCCCCGCTACTAAGGGTGATTACCTTTTGCCAGAAAGCATTGATCCCGAAACTGCGGTAGATAGTCCGTTGCTTGATTGGTGGTCAGAGCATTCGTTTGAAAGCGGTCTTGGTCAGGAAGAGTTTCAAAAGGGCATTGAGTTATTTGCAGAAGCAATGGATCAAGGTCAGCCTGACATAGAGGCAGAAACCAAACTACTAGGTGATGCTGCAACTGATCGTATTGAGGCAGTTAGTTTGTTTGCCAATCAGTTCTTTCCTGAAGAAAGCCTAGATGCAATAGAGCGCATGTGTGAAACGGCTGGTGGTATTGTTGCTTTGGAACACATCATGGAAAAGATGAAGGGGCCATCCTTCGCTGGTGATTCCGCTATGACTAGTCAGATCACAGATGATTCCTTGCGTACAATGCAGAAGGACGAGCGTTACTGGAACCCACAAAAACGTGATCCAGCTTATGTTAGTCAGGTAGATCAGGCGTATCGCAAACTGTATGGCTGATCCTATTTTACAGCGTAGGGGCTTTCAGTTAGTCCCTATGCAGAAGTCTCATGTTATGAAGTTTTACCATGACATAGCTCCGTATAGTGCGGCAGAGTATGAAGACGTTGATTTGTTCTATGCCTTAGATCAAATGCAAGAAGAACAAGACTGCATGGTTTTGGAAAACCCAGATGGTATATCCGTTCAACTTATTGGTTTACAGGCTACTGGCAATCAACAGGTCTGCATGTGGTCTTTGTTTACTAAGCAGATGGATGCAGATTGGCGCAGCGTCATTAGAATATCGCCTGACATTCTTAGGTATGTTCATCAAACATACTACGAGATAAACTTAAACATATCTGTAGATAATGAAGGCTCTCTTAACTGGGCCGCATGGCTTGGGTTTTCGGCCGCTGGATATATAGATGATGAAGACGGTACAACCTTAGTGCATTTTGTGCGTTGCAATCCAGATAGAAAGAATGTTTACGCTCTAGCGTCACGGCCCGTAATGCACTGAGTAGCCCGTTAGGATAACTACGTTGAGGATGCAGAAGGATACCCAGAGTACAAATGCAACCTTAATAAAGGACTCTTGAAATGGCTAATACAATAGACACAGCCTTCATCAAGCAGTTTGAATCCGACGTGCATCTGGCATACCAGCGCATGGGTTCTAAGCTGCGGAACACTGTTCGTACTGCAAACGCTACTGCGTCTGTCGTTCGTTTTCAAAAGATTGGTGCTGGCGTTGCCACTACTAAATCACGCAACGGTAATGTCACTCCTATGGAACTGGCGCACACAACCGTTGAAGCAACCATGACTGACTTTTATGCTCCTGAGTATATTGACAAGCTGGACGAGTTAAAGACTAACATCAACGAGCGTCAAGCTGTTGCTCAATCTGCTGCTGCTGCCCTTGGTCGTAAGACTGATGAGCTGATCTATGCAGCTTTGGATGCGGCTGGTGGTACGGCGATTCACGATACTAGCTCGGCTCTTGAAATTGCTGACATTCTATCTCTGTTTGAAACTATGGGCGTTAATAACGTTCCAGAAGACGGGCAGCGTTACTTGGCAATGCACCCCAAGGGTTATGCTGATATGTTTGGCATTACTCAATTTGCTTCTGCTGATTTTGTTGGCGAGCAAAACCTGCCGTTTGCAGGTGGCATGACCATGAAAGAGTTCATGGGCTTTAAAGTATTCTCTACTTCTGCTGTAACCGCAGGTAAGAATATGGCTTATCATACATCAGCAATTGGCCTTGGTATTAACGCAGACGTTGCTACTGAGATTAATTACATTGCTGAAAAAGCATCTCACCTTGCAAACTCCATGATGTCTATGGGCGCAGTCGGTATTGACGCCAATGGTATTTGTGAAGTTCTTGACAACAACTCTTAAGAAAGGAACTTTATCATGGCTTACGCAGCAGCAAATTTACATCGTGTCGGAGGTGCTAGTGGTGCCGCCCTTTGGATGTACCGAACAGCAGACGCAATTGCAGCGATCAACTCTGCGGGTTACTTTAATGATGCAGCAGCAATGCTAAACATTCGTGATCTGATTATTGTGCAGGATACAAACACACCTACAACTAACTTTGTAACTGTACTGACTAATACTGGTTCAGTAGTGGATGTGTCTGATGGCACAGCCGTTGTTGAAACAGACAGCGATTAAGGAGAGGGGGCTTCGGCCCCCTAACCACTTAGTATGGCAAGCACAGCATCCGACAGTCCAATTGACATTTGTAGCCGCGCACTAATTCTAATTGGTGCCGAGCCTATTACGTCATTTGATGATGGAAACAATGAAGCACTGGTTGCTTCTAATATGTATGAGGATGTAGCCCAATCAGCTTTAGTTAACACTCGGTGGCGTTTTGCAACGGATCAACTTGTATTGAACCGACTAAGCGATGCACCTACTGGCAGATATGAAGCCGCATATCAAATGCCAAACAACTCACTTATGATTCATGCGCTTACTGTAAATGGTTTTAACATTGAGTTTCAAACCTACAGTGACAATCTATTCTGTGATGCCGATGCTTCTGATGTAGTTATTGCAGACTACACATACAGAGTTACAGAAGAATACTGGCCCTCTTACTTTACAATGGCCGTTCAGTTTCAGCTTGCTTCTGTGTTTGCTATCTCACTAGCGCGTGATGGTAGCCTTTCTCAGCTTATGGATCAGAAGGGCGCAATGCTTATGGCAAAGGCCAGAGGTCTTGATTCACAGTCACAAACAACTCGTAAGCTGGACACATCAAGATTTATTAGTAATAGGCGCAGCTAATGCAGAAGGTACAGGTTCCGATAACTAACTTTCAATTCGGTGAAGTTAGTCCATCGCTATCATCCCGAACCGATACTGCTGTTTATACTGCGTCTGCTCAGAGAGTAGAGAATATGTTTATTCGCTCCGAGGGTGGGGTGATTAAACGTGCTGGCTTACAGAACTTATACAAATATACTGACATAACCTATAACGCAGCCAAGACTCAGCAAGCTAGGTTAATGCCGTTTATCTTTTCGGATGATGAGCAATACATAGTTTCTATGGAGAACGCCAAGATTAGGGTGTTTATTATCAATCCGTCTACTGGCGCAGTTACCTTAACGGCTACGGTCACTGCCGATGTTGATGGTGCTGCCCTGCCTTTTTCTGATGTTTACCTACATGAATATACCTTTGCTCAATTAGGTGATGTACTGTTTGTGTGCCACCCTTTGTTTATGCCAAGGCAGATCGTTAGAACTAGCCTTACTGCATTTCAAGTAGAAACATTTACGTTTGATACTCGGTCTGACAAAGAACAGATTTATCAGCCCTATTATAACTTTCATAATGCAGGTGTATCTTTAACACCTAGTGGAACAAGTAGTAGTATTACTTTAACTATTGGAGAGTTTAGCGCAGAGGCAGATGATGATGGCATTTCTGTATCGGCGCAGGTAGCTAATGAGGCCAACCTAGTTCTTGGTGGTGCGCTGGCATCCAGTGGATCAGTTACATTTGTTTACGGTAGGCTAGTTACTATTACATCTGGCGGTAATGATAGTGGCTTTGCATTTACTGTTACTGGTACGAATGTAGATGGCGATGCTCAGACTGAGGCTATTACTGGCGCAAATGCTGGTGTTGCTACAGGCACTAAGTTCTTTAAGACTATTACCCAGATTGCTTCTGCTGGTGATCCTGCTGGTACAGTAAAGGCTGGTGTTACTGATAAGGCTGCTGTTGCTTACTTTGATACTACAGGAAGTCAGGCTAGTGGTAACTATGCAAATTCAAAGCATGTTGGGGTAACTTTACTTTATCATAAGTCGGAAATACTTATTACTTCTGTGCAGTCTGGGACTCAGGCTACTGGCACTGTGTTGGATAGTTTGTTTGTGCAGCTTAAAGTCAACGCTCTTAAAACAATTAGTGGGTCGGCAACTGTAGAAGTAACGCATGTCAATCATGGTATGAGGGTTGGAGATTCTGTCACGCTATCCGAATGTGCTGCTGTGGGTAATATTTCTACTAGCAATCTTAATGGTGCTAGAGCAATTACAGGCATCATAGATGATAACCACTATACCTTTACTGCGGGTGGTTCTGCTAATGCTTCTATAGATGGCGGCGGTTCTCCCAAGGTAACGTCTGCGGCTCCCACTACAGATTGGGCAGAGCAATCATACTCTAGTCTTAGGGGCTTTCCATCTGCCATCACCTTTCATCAAAATAGACTTTGTTTTGCTGGAACCATAGCGCAGCCAGATACTATCTGGATGAGCAAGTCTGCATCCTATTATAACTTTGATGTTGGTGATGCTAATGACAGTGACTCAATACACCTGACTGCAAGCATTGGTGAGGTTCAGCAGATCAGGCACTTGGTTTCCAACAGGGACTTACAGGTGTTTACTGCATCTTCTGAAATGTATGTACCTGCGTTTCAAGACAAACCTATTACACCAACTAACGCACAGGTTAGAAGGCAGACACCTTTTGGTAGCGACTCTATACGTCCACAGGTTTTGGATGGTGCTACTATCTTTGTGCAAGCTGGCGGTTCTATTGTGCGTGAGTACTTGTTTACAGATTCAGAAGAGGCCTACACTGCTGTCCCTGTGTCCTCTCTGTCCTCTCATCTAATAGACACGCCTGTAGAGATGAACACGTTCTACGGGGCTGTAGATCGCTCTGAGAGTTATGTTTTTGTTAGAAACGCATCTGGTAAGATGGCTGTGTTTAATTCTAATAGGGCAGAGCAACGTGCTGGCTGGGCTGAGTTTACCAGCCAAGGACTGTTTCACTCTACGGTTACTATAGATGATAGGGTGTTTGCTAACGTGGCTTTCCCAATGGGGAACGATACAACGAGGTATGTACTCTGTGAGTTTAAAGCTGATTCAAACATGGACATGGATAAGACCTATACGGCAACGAGTAGTAACAATGGAATCTTCACTGTTTCATCAGACTTTGAGAACGGTGCTGTTGTTAATGTTGTTAGCGGTAATAACTATATCGGTGAGTTTACTGTCTCTGGTGGCGTTGTTAATGTCAGTGCTGTAGAAGCGTTAAACACGGCAGAAATTGGCTATAAGTTTGATGTAACTCTTACTACCAATCCAATAGATACCAACACGCAAGGTGGCCCTGTTAGTGGCAAGATTAGAAGTCTTGCTAGTGTAGTGGTTGATCTTAACTCTACATTATCAATCAGTGTAAATGGGGCTAACTTAGTTATTCGTCAAGTTACAGATGATATGTCTAATGAGCAGGCTGCGTTTACTGGACGCAAAGAGTTTAGATTGATGGGCTATAGCCGAACACCACAGATAACTATTAGTCAGTCAGCGCCGTTACCTTTACAGGTTAATGGCTTAATAGCGGAGTTAGTGTTTTGAAGGACTTTAATACTCTTGAGAAAGAAATGCTTTCTGTAGAGCAAGTGCATTGTCCTGTTACACATCATTTTGCTCCTGATGTTTATATCCGTGAGGTCTTTATGCCAGCGGGTACAATGGTGTTAGGTCACTCTCACAAGCGAAAGCATTTAAACATTATGCTGCAAGGCGAGGCTTTGATTTATATCAACGATGTAGTTGAAAGAATTAAAGCTCCGTGTACCTTTGTATCAGACCTTGGTCGTAAGGCGTTCTTTATAATTGATGATGTAATTTTGCAGAATGTATTTGCCACAGATGAAACTGATATAGATGTGTTAGAAGATATGCTTGTAGATAAAACAGAGTTTGCTCTTGGCTATGAGCAAGAGGTTAAACAACTTGAGACTAAATTTGCGGAGGCAGTAGCATGAGCTTTGTAACGGCGGCAATCGTAATTGGAACTGGTTTATCTGCTTATAGCTCTATTCAATCTGGTAAAGCTGCAAAGAAAGAAGCTCAGTTTAATGCAGCGCAAATGGAAAGAGACATGGAGCTAGGTCGCATTGAGGCAACTCAGAATGCAACGGCTATGGCTCAAGACTATGCACAGTCAGTATCAGCTAACGATGCCTTCTTTGCTTTTACTGGCAGGGATGTAAGTGACAGAAGTGTACGCGCATTCATGGAACGGCAGGAAGAAATCTACAGTACAGATATTAGTAGACTAGCGTCTGATACCAATATGAGAGCGCAGAGTGTAGCGGCTATGGCTGGGGCAGAGCGTCAACGTGGACGCAATGCTTTGACTGCTGGTTATCTTGGCGCTGCTCAGTCTATTGCTGGTGGGATTTATGAAGCTGGTACTGTTAAGACTGGCAAGGATGTTAGCGGAGGTACTACTACTAAGCCTAGCATATCCTACAGTAGAAAATATAGAAGGGCTTATTAGATGGCTGTAATTCGTCAGAGACAACAGGTTTTTAGCAAACCAATCGGTGTCACTCGCATGGACACAGGCGAAGCAGACTTGTGGAGAACAGTTAAGGCTGGTGCCGATCAGTTGACTTCTATTGCCTTTAGAGAAGGGCAGACCATTGCCGAGGAAACTGGGCGTGAAGCTGGCTTAGGCGCGCCTATGAATGAAGTGCTTGGCGTAAACCCAGAGTCAGGTAAAGTTGAGCCTGTTTCTGCGCCTCAAGGCTTTGGTAGTATAGCGCGTAGAGCATATGAAAAAGTTGTTGATGCTCGGTTTATGGATGAAGCTGATAGCCGTCTAAGATTAAAAGCTAAAGAACTGGCAAGTAAATACAAGCGAAGCCCTACAGAGTTTGCCAATCAGATGAGTAGCTTTATTGCTGAGTCTGCGGAAAAAACTGCTGATGGTAAGTATAAGAATATTATCCTAGACAACGGTAAGAAGTATCTGTCTGACATGCATATTAACCTAATGGATCAAGCGCGATCAAGGGCAAGGGTACGAGAAGCAGAACTTGGTAACTACAATCTATTAGAAGGTGTTAGCCATGCGCGTGATGCCGCAGAACAGGGCGACTATGGTTTAGCTGCTGAGCTATCTCAACAGCAAATACAAAGAGCAAAAGACTTATATGACGCTGATTTAATAAGTATTTCTGAATTAAGAACACATCAAACAAACTATAAAACTTCTGTTGCTCAAGGTGTTATTCAAGATATATTTACTCGGATGCCAGATGAATTGCAGCGTAAAAACTTTATGTTGTATCTTCGTACTGGTGGCGCAGATGGCGAAATGCCTCCAGTCTCTTTAGATCAATCACCTAAATGGAACTCTGAAAAAGGTAGGTTTATTAATCCATTAAGCGCAGATGATATTAATGCTGCTCAATTTATGCTGCTTCCAAGAATGCTAACAGACAGAATGTACAGAGCGCAAGCCTTTGGGACTATGATAGAGGCTCTTACTCCGTTTGATGAAATAGAATCTATGGAGCAAGAGCTTGATACCTTAGACGATTCACAAAAAAGAAATCGCTCTTATTTAGATGATAGCAACGCAGCAGATATATTCCGATTTGCCGAAGCATTAGACGCTAGAAAATCTAATATTGAAAATATAGAACGACAACGTGCCGCAGCAGAGTTAGTTGTTAGACAAAACAGTTTAGCTAGAAATCAACAGCTTGAGACGCTTAGAGAAAACGAAGCATTTGGTGGACAGGCATCCCAGTTTTTAGAGGGTGTTTTGCAAAGCGCACAAGAAAATCCTGATTTAACTATGCTTGCTGGTGGTGAGGGTCAGCCTACATCTTCTGATATTTTTGGTGGGGTGTATAATGCACTACAAGCTGCATCAAGTGGATTAAGTAGTGAGGTTAGAGATCGTATAGCTGGATTTGAGCAAAGGTTTGAAGATGGTGAAGAGGGATATACAATTGCTAAACTTAGATCAGATCGTCAGGAAGTTCAAAGGTCTGGTTTAAACGCTTTACTTGATCTTGGTTTGTCAGATGGTAACTCTGACAAGTTGTTAAGCGCATTAAATGGCGGCTCAACAGAAGGATTAACTACTGTTCAAGTTGCTGTGGTGCAGGGAATTAGAAGTAATGAGGGTACTTTAGTTGTTGGTGATATGGGTTATGTTGGTGAATACATAAGCCAAAACAAAGATAGTGCGCTTGAGAAAAGACAAGATAACGTACTTCAGTTTCAAGCTGCTACATTAGGTAACGATGCTTTAAATAGTGCTGCTACACGTGGCTGGCAAGGAGCTTATGACTTATTTATCTCTGAGTCTTCTCGTTTAGGCGTTCAAGAAGGTGCATTAAGTGGTCCTGAGTTTCGCATACAGCAAGCCATGATACGCAAGGCTTGGGCTAAAAGCATTGTTGATACTAATTATTCTGCAATGAGCCAAGCTGAGTTGACTGATTTAAGAACAGCGGTTGCAACAAAAAAGATTGATCCTAATATTAGTGAGTATTCACAAAGAGTTGCTGAACAAATTAAAGGTATTGCTCGCGAAGACTTAAATGTTGAGGCAATTACAGGTCATATTGATACTTTAATAAATGCTAAGGTTAAGGAAAACAACCGAGAGAGACAAGCTAATATTATATCTAATAGACTTACAGTTGGTGATATGGGAAGCACAAAAGAACAACGTGCTGAAACTGCATTAGCTGCTGATCAGGCTATTATTCTTAATGTTCTTGGCCTTGAGGCTGGTGATGCTGATGATCCTGCTGTTATATCTAACGCTATATCCGAAGCAATGTTATCGCCAGAATCAATGGCACCTGATGGTGAAACAGGATTTGATGCAGCAACGGCATCTGATCAAGGTATGATTAGGCATCAAGTTCAACAAAACATAATGCGCGGAATTATATCTCAAGGCTTTGTGGATAACCTTAAAGGCATTGCTATAGCTGGGCAGCAAAAATTTACTGATGATGAAGTTGCGTTAACAATGCAGCACTTTGCTAACTTAGCATTTTACAAAGATCAGAATGGTCAGAATCTAAATCTTTTAATGCAGTTTGAAGACATACTAGGCAAAGAAACTTTGTCTAAATTAGAATCCGTGCATCATGCAAGTAAACTTTTAGGCTCAAATAACATGCGCGGTTTGCTGTTGCAAATGGATGATAACGCTTTTGATCCAGCGTTTCAGGATAGAATGAAAATTGAGTTTAAAAGCGGTACTGCTTTTATGGGTGAAGACGATGATATGAAGCTGTATTCTGGCGAGGCAAGAGATATGCTTGCTAATTCAGCTAAATATTTGTGGATGGCTACAGGTGGAAATCCAGAGGCAGTGACTCAGGGCCTTAAGTCAATGTATGAAGAAAAGTTTGCCAACACTAATGGTTACGTTTTTGATTCTTCTCATATGGATGGAAGCAAAAGTCGCTTTGCCCCTAGTATTGTATTTCCACAAGAGCCAGTAAGAGATGCGTTCTTAAACCATGTGGCTACTACATTTGCAAATAACACTGAGCATCCTGTTACTGGCAAGCCTTATACATTTGGTGCTAATTCTAGTGGAATAATTACAAGTGAGTTTGCAGCATTAGTTTCTCCAAGACTTACTCAATCATACAATATAGCCCTTAGTGGCAATAAATTTACTATGGGTGAAGGGTTTCTTCATCCAATAGAAAAAAGCAGTGATGGTACTGTTTACTATCAGGCTTATGAAGTAAACGAGTTTGGTTCGTTTCGCCCGATTCTAACCAAGGAAGTTAAAAGTAAAGATGGCAAGGTTATAAGCGGTGGTGCGCCGATGTACTTTACAAGCAAAGAGCCGTACTTAAATAAGATACGAAAAAACTTAGGATTGCAGGAATTAGCTGAGTCTAAAGTAATGACTAATTTAATTGAAAATAAAAAGGCAAGAGAAGTAGAGCAGGGTATAGTAGAAGGTGGTCCTGCATCTGGTCGCTCTGTTCTTGGGTCTGATGCTGGTCTTACAGAGGCACTAATGGCAAGGCGCAATCAATGATAACACAACTTCCCACTACTAATTTTACAGAAAACTTTGAGCCTGAGTTTAAACAAGCTATAGCTTTTTCAGATACAGTCGGAGCAATGAACAGTGTTGCTTATCAACCATTCATAGATGCGTATAAAGCTAGAAAAAAATATGGTTACAAGGTTGATCAAGACTACAACTCCGCTGATGATATTGGAGAAGAATACCAGCCATATTTTAATACTTTAGTCTTTGCTCAAAACGAACGTCATATGTCTGACATGAAAGCTGGCATTGATGATGGCATAGCCAATCGCAGGGTGTTAGCTAACTCAAGTGCTTGGGCTGTAGCTGGCGCTGGTTTGTTTGATCCTATTAACTTAATACCTTTGCCATTTGGCGGTGCTGGTATCGGTATAGTTAAGTCTGCATTGCGAACTGGCGCTGGTGTTGGCGCTTTGCAAGCAGGATTAGAGATAGCAAAGGTTCCTTACGATCCTCTTCAAACAATGGAAGAAGGTGTTAGCAATACTGCTATGGCTGCTGCATCTGGATTGCTTTTTGGTGGCGCATTTAGTGTACCGTTAAACAGGCGCGTACTAGCAGAGGCTAGGCATAATAAGGCTCACATAGAGGCAACGGAACGCCAGCAAGATTTTGAAAACTTAGCTGCATTATCAGATGAAGAACTTGCTGCGGCTAGATCAAAACCAATACGCAATCAGTTTGAGTCTGCGAATACAGACAGCCTAAAGGCAGAGGCTACACGATTGCGTGAGTCTACACTTAGTCCGCAAGGCCCAGTTCTTATGGGTGCAACAGAGCAAGCAAGACTAAAGGCTGTTACTTCCGAGCTTGCAGTAAGGAACTTAGATACTGTAGGCAAAGACCCCTATGCTATAGCGGCTGGTGGTACTGGTCCTATCTACCTTTCTACGCCTATCCGCAGGGTTTTGTCTGCTGCTATACCTGATTCAGTTAAAGAGCGTATGAGCCGTATGGCATCTGATTCTGGCTTGCTGCAAAACTTACACGTTATGGGCAAGACGCTAGGTGCTTCTGTGTACCAGCGCATGGCACCGCTCAAGGGCGAATGGGTTAAGGCCGATGCTAAGATGACTGAGCTATGGGGTTTATCTATAGGCACAGAGCCTAAGACCGTTCTTGGTATGAACTTTACAGAGAAGGCGGTTTCTTTTGACTCTAAGTTTGGCAGTGGTAAGCAGCAGACTTACAATGATTTCTTAATTGAAATTAACAGGCAGCGTGTATTTAAAGAAGAACCTAGAACAGAAGTAGAAGTTGCAGCGCGTAAGGTGCTGAATGATTTCTATGATGTATGGGGCCAGCGTCTACAAGATACAGGGCTTATAGTTAATAAGAATAAACTGGTTGCAGACATTGTTAAGGTTGATGGCAGGATTGCTGACCTTGAGGCTAGGTTAGCTAAGATAGAATCTAATCCTAAGTTTAAGTACAAGAAGATGACTGTTGCGTCTATTCGCAGTCAAATGACTAGAGCCACCAAGCGCAAAGAAACATTGCAAGATTCCCTAGATGCCATTGCTGATGGTGATACAAAGGTTAATCCCGCTAACGAAGACTTCTTTAGCCCTAGATACTTTGACCACGCTACAGTTAAAGCAAGGCGCGAAGAGTTAGAGGCAATCATATCTAAGTGGTACATGGATAACCCGTTTATCTACGTTAGAGATAAAAGCGGTAAGGTAGTAAAACAAAGATTAGACAGCAATAAGACTGCAACTGACGCTAGGGCCAAGGCCACTGTAAGTAAGATACTTAACGAAACTACAGAAGACGCCGATGAGTTCTTTGGCTCTGGCAAATCAATGCACCTAAAGCACAGGGGCTTAGACATACCAAACAAATTGGTTTGGGAGTTCATGGTGCAGAACCCTATAGATACTATGAAGTCATACGTACACAAAACAGGTGGACGCTATGAGTTTGCCAAGATGTTTGACGGGCAAGACTTTGACGAGATGCTAGAGGATGTACGCTTAGAGATGATGGAGGCTGGGCATTCTCAGCGTGACATTAACAAGGTGGGTAGAGACTTTGTGCATATGTATGACCGTGTGGTTACTTCGGTTATGAAGACTGATCCTGATCGCTGGGATAACAAGGCTGCATTTGTAATGAAGGAAGCGGCACAGCTTAATTATCTTGGTAGTGCTGGCCTCTCTGCTATTCCTGACTTTGCTCGGATCATTATGGAGCATGAGATAGGTGATGTTCTCAAAGGGTTAATGGAAATATTATCTAACGAGCGTGTTAGATTAACTAGCGAAGAGGCTAATTTTGCTGGTGAAGCATTGGAGATGAACCAAGGCAATGTTCACATTCGTATGATTGATGACATTAGCAACAACCCTAGAGCTACAACTAAGTACGACATGATGAAGAATGCGTTTTACATTGCTAACGGATTGTCGCCTATTACTCAGTTTGCCAAAACATTAGACTCAATCATTCGCGGCCATGTTATAATCAAGGATTCTATAGCATGGAAGAACGGTACTATCTCTAAGCAGAACAAAGAGTATTTGCTGCGCTATGGCATTAGCGAAGAGATGGCATTGAACATTGCTGTTGCTCCGCATCAAGTTACTGAGAAAGGTTTTTATTTACCTAACACTAAAGATTGGGAAAATGCGTATGCGTTTCCTGACACTGGTGAGTATATGCCTAACGCTAAAATTACCTATGGCAATACTAGCAGGTATAGAAAAGACGGTAGTTATGTTGCAGCGGCAGTAGACTACGAAAAGAAAACTATTAAGTTTGACGTTGATTACATCAAAGGGACATTTGACGAAAAGCCTTGGACTCAGCCAAAGGTGGAAGGTGTAAAGCCATTAGCAGAAAATGCGTTTGAAACACCGCAGCAATGGGCCAATTTTGTTATGATGCACGAAATTATGCACACAAAGTTTCAGCCAGAAGATTTAAAACTTAATCTTGGCAAGGGCAAAACTTATGACCGCAATAATCCAAAACACTACGCTAAGTACGAAAACAAAATCAACGATCTTGCACTTAAAGAACACAACAAGCAGCCCAAGATAGAAGAAGAAACTCTAACAGCCTTTAGGTCTGCGCTTTCTAGCGGAATACTTAACACAATCATGATGGGTACGCCTGCTGACAAGCCTATCTTAGTAGACGGTGTGGCTTACGTTCCTATGAATGTGGCACGGATGTTCGGAATGAAGGAAGACGCACGTGTAAGGGGCTACTCACGCATTGAGAGTGGCCTTCTAGGGCTTCCATTTCAGTTCTACAGCTACGCACTGGCAGCAACAAACAAAGTTGCAGGGTCATTCATGCAGGGGCAGATGAAAAACAGGTGGGGTGGATTAGCTACAGCGATGGGCGCTGGCTATTTATCGGTAATGATTAAGACGCCTGACTTTGCTTGGGACAAGATGGAAATGGAGGATCGCTTTGCTAGGGCATTTGATCAAAGTGGTGTTATGGCTTTATACAGTGACCTGTTTTACACTGCTATGTCTACTTCTCTTGCCCTTGGTGGCCCTAATATTAGTGGTGGAATGCTTAACCCGAAGTTCCCGCCGCGTGAAGGAACGATGGGAATGGTAGATGCAGCTACAGGTGTTGGTGGTGCTGGCGTAAGTATAACAACAGACTATGCCGAGGGCGTTGGTCAGTTTCTTAACGGTGAATACGGCGAGGGATCAAAGCAGATTATACGTTCATTGCCTTTCGCTAGAATGTGGTTTTGGAAAAATCAAATGAATGAGGCTACGAATGCTATATCCCGCTTTTAAATGTGCGTTGCTATGGGTTTTATCTACTGTTAGCAGAACCGAAAGGAGTGCATCATGACTATTACTTTAGCACAGAACGCAGCGCGTGTATCTTACTCTGTAAGTGAGGGAGCTACACAAACATCGTTTACTGTATCGTTTGAGTTTTTTGATGCTGCCGATCTTAACGTATATGTTGATGGTACTTTAAAAACTATCAGTACTCACTACACTGTAAGCGGGGGCAGCGGTTCTACTGGTGCAGTAGCTATATCAGTTACAGGCGCAAGCGGTGGCAGCACTGTGGTTATTACTAGAAGTATTGCGCTTGCTAGAACAACTGACTTTCCTTCGTCTGGGTCGTTTCAGATTGCCACGCTTAACACTGAGCTAGATCGTTTTACTGCTATTGCTGCTGACCTTAAAGATTCTGCTGATCGTGCATTAATTCTTTCTGATTCAGACTCAAGTGTTTCTACAACATTGCCATTGTTGGCTAGTCGTAAAGGTACTGTTCTTGGTTTTAACGCAAGCAGTGGTGCTGTTGAGGCGGGTCCATCTATTACTGCGGTTCAAACTTTATCTGCTGCAAGTGCATCTATTAATCTTCTTGGCACTGCTGCGGTAGTTGAAGATATGGGCTTATTGTCTGCTTCTGCGGTTATAGAAGACATGGGGCTTTTAGGTACTGCTGCTGTTATTGAAGATATGGGTTTGCTTGCAACCTCTGCTGTTATTGAGGACATGGGATTACTTGCCACGTCTGCTGTTATAGAAGACATGGGCTTGCTTGGAACTAGCGCCAACGTTACAGCAATGGGATTGCTTGGTAATAGTACAGTAATTACAAATATATCTAACCTTAGTGCTAGTGCTGTAATTGCAGACATGGCTATACTTGCTACAACAGATGTTGTCGCTGATATGAATACATTAGCTACAAGTGATATTGTTGCTGATATGAATTTACTAGCAACATCTGCTGTTATTGAAGACATGGGCTTATTAGCTACTTCTGCTGTTATAGAAGATATGGGCTTACTTGCCACCTCAGCAGTTATAGAAGATATGGGGTTATTAGCTACAAGCGCAGTCATTGAGGACATGGGGCTATTAGCTACGAGCGCGGTAATTGAAGATATGGGATTGCTGGCTACAAGTTCAGTCATCTCCGATATGTCAACACTTGCTGGCAGTGGAGCAAATCCTAATATTACTAGCGTTACAGCCAGCGGAGCGGTAACGGCAGGGTCTCTAATTGCAACCACATCTATGACCGTCCAAAACGCCAGCGGCACAGAGGGTGTGTTTCTAAATTACAACGAAAACGGCGGTGAACTTCAATTATTGGGCACCAGCGGCAATACCAAACTTCTAATTGATTATCTGGACAGCGACAATGACGGCAACGGTTTAGGGAGAATTTTAAATCTAGGTGCTGGCAGCACGGGCGTTCAAATTGGCGTTGCAAATGCTTCCAATACTGGAGGTATTATTTTTAGCACAGGCAACAATGTGACCCGCCAATTAATATCCAATATCGGTGACATAACTAACTACAATACTGATGGCAGCACGGCTAAAATGACGTGGGATGCCAGTGAAAACAATCTCACTTTTGTTGACGGAGCAAAAGCGACTTTTGGAAATTCTGCAGATTTGCAAGTGTATCACGATGGGTCAGATTCTTATGTAGATGATGCGGGTACAGGAGCTTTAATTTTACGTGGCAATAGTAATGTTACCATTGGAAAATATACAGGCGAAACAATGGGTTTCTTTGAAGCTGATGGTGCAGTTTCTCTATATCACAACAATGCAGTTAAACTAGCCACAGCAGCTACAGGCGTAGACATCACGGGCGCTTGCACGGTTAGCCCAGATACTGCTGGTAAAGATACATTTTTATTTACCTCAAATGCCGCCAATGATGCGAGTATGTTTTTAAAATCTGACACCACCAATAAAGTAAACATTCAAGCAAACGGCGATTCTTTTTTCAATGGCGGTAACGTCATGGTGGGTACTACTGACACTACTCTTTACAATAATTCAACCGGCACAGGCACTAAAATTGGTGGTGATGGTCGTTTAGATGTAGCACGCCAAGGTGATACCGTTGCAACTTTCAACCGCACTGGAAGCAGTAACGGAGAAGTAATACGGATAGTTTCGTCGGGTACTACGGTGGGGAACATTACAATCTCAGGTTCAAACACAGCCTACAACACATCCTCAGACTACCGTTTAAAGACTGACGCACAGCCGATGACAGGTGCATCTGCCCGTGTGCTGGCACTTAACCCAGTTAACTTTAAGTGGATTGCAGACGGTACTCGTGTTGATGGTTTCTTGGCACATGAGGCACAGGCTGTAGTTCCTGAGTGTGTTACAGGCACCAAAGACGCAATGCGTGACGAAGAGTATCAGGTATCAGCAGCTACAGGTGACATCTATACACCAGCTACAGATGAAGCAGACGAGGTTATTCACAGCGCAAATGCAGAGCAACCAGAGACACTAGCAGATGGTAAGCAGTGGCGGGAGACTACACCCGCTGTAATGGGTACTCGTTCAGTACCAGACCTGCAGGGCATTGATCAATCCAAGATTGTTCCATTGCTTGTGGCTGCACTGCAAGAAGCATTAGCACGGATTACGGCATTGGAAGGATAATCACACATGACTAGAGCAAAAGATTAAGGGCGTACATTTAAATGCCAGATATAAATGAGCGTGTTTCTGCGTTAGAAAAGGATGTAGTCGCTTTGCAAACAGAAGTAAGAATCCAATTCAAGGAAGTCTTTACTCGGATCAAGCGACTTGAGACTGTGCTTATAGCTACGTCTGGTGCAACTATCATTATGCTTTTAACTATTTTAAGTAGGATGGGGTAAGCATGTGGTACATGTTTTTGTTCTTATTCTTTATCTCGGGATGGGATCAGAACGAACACCTATAAAATCTCAACTTTATTTTAAGCGATTGGATACCTGTAATTGGTATGCTCAAGAATTAGTAAAGCGTTTTGGATACCCCCAAACAAACGACTATGGCACTGCCTATTGTCTTCCCCAGCTGGTCAATCCAAATGAGGTAATGGTTTATGATTGATCCTATCACTGCCTTTGCTGCTGCTAACGCTGCCTTCAAGGGCGTTAAGATGCTGGTCGGCGCTGGCCGTGAGATAGAGGACGTAAGCAAGCAACTCGGTGCATGGTATAGTGCAGTTGCAGACATACAGAAGGCTGAGTCTCAACGTAAGAAGCCTACGTTTTTAGAGAAACAATCTCACTCTGGTGACATAGAGCAAGAGGCTATGGACATTGTTGTCCGTAAGAAGACTCTACTTGAAAGGGAAAAAGAGATTAAGTTTATGCTTAACATGCGATTCGGCCCGTCAACTTACGACGAAATGTTAGGTATGCGTAGGCAGATACGCAAAGAAAGAGAAGAAACTGTGTACGCAGCGATGGAAGCTAAGAGACAAATAGCTAATAATGTTGCTATACTAGTTTTGAGTTTAGGTATTGTTGGTGTTCTTGGTGGTGGAATATATCTTTTAATGTCAGTGTTATAAAGGAGTAACCAATGACTATAGTTTTTACTAAGATACTAGAATATAAATTGTTACCTCGTTTTATGATGTTCACTATGACTGTGGTTTATGTGCGCTGCATTGAATGGGCGTTATCTATGCCTGACATATCTACACAGCAGGCCAGTCTAATTTCTGTAGTTACAGGCGCAATGACAGGAGCCTTTGCCGTATGGCTTTCACATGAAAAGTAATGTGATAGAGGTTCCAAGGTTAAGTGATCTTGATAGTCAGTTCTTGCTTTTAGAAAGACAGAAGCATGAGATAAAAGAACAGGCAAAACTTATAGCGGAGAAGGCTAATGATAGGTGGAATAGTAACCGCGATCAGCGGACTAGCTAGTAGTTACATTGACGGTAAGACAGCAATACAAAAAGCCAACGCTGAGATAGCATTAAAGAAGGCTACTTCTGAGACTGATTGGGAACAGTCAGCTATAGAGGCGAGTAAGGATTCTTGGAAGGATGAACTATGGACAGTGGTGTTTGTAATTATTCTTCTCATGAACTTCGTTCCTTCTATGCAAGCAGTTATGGCAGAGGGTTTTGCTAACCTTGAGACTACACCATTATGGGTGCAGTGGGGAATGTATTGTAGTATAGCAGCCAGCTTTGGCATTAGAACAATTAAGGGGTTTAAAAAATAATGGGATATGTATTAGGTAAGCGCAGCTTACAAAAGCTAAGCACTGTAGATGATAGACTGCAACGCATTGTGTACTACGCTATCACTGTAACTAAGCAAGACTTCTCTGTGATCTGTGGCATTCGCACTAAGGCAGAGCAGCGTTCTCTCGTTGCATCTGGTGCATCGCAAACTATGAATAGTAAACACTTAGATGGTTTGGCTGTTGATCTTATGGCATACAGTGGCGGCGGTAGATGGGAGCTTAATCTGTACGATGAGATAGCGGATGCTATGAAGGAAGGCGCTAGTTATGAAAAGATTTCTCTGCGCTGGGGTGCAGCGTGGCACATTAACTCTATTGGTGAGTGGCCTCAATCATCTGAGGAAGCAATGAATGCCTACATAGATTTGCGTAGATCACAGGGTCGTAGACCATTTATAGATGCACCGCATTTTGAATTGATTGTATAAAAAGGCCCACTAGGTAGCTAATCCAGTGGGCCTGTGATAAGTCACAAGGATGGAGCTGTGCTTTTATCAGACACAGAGTAGTCCCTGCCTTATCTGAGGGTGTTTATTAGGCTGAATAAAACCTATCCGACCGCCCTCTGCGTTATAAAAAAGGGCGGTGACGCAATGGAGAAACATCACCGCCCAAGGAGGGAAGATCATAAGACTAGGGAGAACTACAATCTTATGCGGGTGACTCTTTATACCGCATGATCTTGTAGCATTCAATCCTATAAATCTTTCCACCAATCGTCTGCTATCTTAGGTTCTTCGTAGTCAGCTTCTTCCAGCTTGTAAGCATAGAGTCCATTGCCTTCGTATCGTCTTGATACAGTACGGAAACCAAACTTCTTCTTGCGTAAGTCTCGCAACGCAGCACTTGCACTTGCCTCTGGTGCACCTGTTGCATTGCTCAACTCAGATAGCGTAACCCAATCATTCTCTTCCATGTATTGTTTTACTTTTTGTAACTGTGGCATGAGCCTGTTGAAATCACGCTCATGCACATAGTCATCTCCATCAAAGTGTGGCTCGTTGCCCATTAGAACGGAGGTATCTCATCGTCAAAGTCTATCTCTGGCACCTTGGCCTTGTCAAAACTTTGAGGCTGTTGTTGTTGGCTCTCTGATAGGGCGAGAGACATATAATTGCCACCATCCTTGGCACGTTTCCAACCTGCTAGTTTTAGATTGGTATTATCTACTGGCCCTGAGTAGTCAGGCGCTTTCTCGTTGCCATTCTTATTGTTCTCAAACATAACGCCTAGCTTTTGATAGACCTCAATGATCTTCATGCCAGCTTTTGTCTGGTCTGCTACAAGTATAATCTTACTATCGTTGCCCTGATTGTTGAGCTTGCCTTGTAGTATCATGCGCTGCGTATCAAATGGTTTGAATGCTGCACCTGAGTTAGTGTTGTCGTACTCTGCCATGCTTTTGGCTCCTGTATTACCAGCTATTGCCAGCGGTTTTGCTGCCGCTATCTGCGGCGTACTTGTTGCCATCCATCTTCCCAAGGAAAACGTCAGCGTTAAACCCTAAGTGTGATAGGGCTTTGGTTAGGCCATCAGTGACAGCCATCTTCGGTGCATCCTCGGCAAGTCTGCCCTTGGCTGCATCAAAGAACTTACGGCACCCAGTGAAGGGGCCAAAGGCATTGACCAACTCACCGTGCCATACCTGTACGTCTGCAACTACAGCCTTGTCACCGTTAGATAGATCAATAAATCTAGTCTGGTTAATCCAGCCCCACCCTTTACCAATGGGGCCAAACTCTTCAGTAGCGCAGCGTATCTGATACATAGGATCAATGGCTGTAAATGATCGTGCGCCAAAGCTCACTTGCTTTAGGAATTTAGGGTCTGATTGCTCAACCCTGTTCCATATGTCTAGGTTATCCATCTGCTTCTCCATTACGCAGTGTGTTGATACCAATATTGTAAACACATTCTTTGTAGAATGCCTCTACTTCGTCCATATTTTTTATGTCACGAAGGCGCTCAGTTACATAGCGTAGATTAACAGCGCCCTCACGTCTTTGATTAAGTTCTTTTTGTGCTTGATCTTTTGCTTTTGCTTTGCGTACAGCAATGCTATCTTTGTAAGTGTCTTTAGCTTGCATAGCTAACTTAGCTTGCATAGCTACAAGCTCTTGATCTTTTTTACTTGGACGTCCGCGTTTTCTTTTCTCAACCATGTGCATTCTCCTTGCGTGTTGATATTCTAAGTGACCCGCGCCTGTCTCTGCGTATAGTTAACAAGTCGCAGTACACTTCCCGTTCGTTATCCCCCACCATTTGCTTGAGACTTTTCTTGGCTGACTCAAACGATTTGGCATGGGCTTCGTTGCCAATGTAGTCGTGAGCTATAGATGTAAAGTGATTGTCGCCATTGGCATCACGCTTAATCATATCATCTACAGGTATGCTATCTATCTTCATAGTTGCTGGCTGATCGTAGCCAAGTGGCTCTGTGTCTGTATCTATATGATGCCAGAATTGTTTGATCGCAGTCATCATAAGGTTAAAGTATGACTCGCTCCATGCAACGTGCGAACACTCCCACTTGTTGTTGCCAAAAAAAGCAGAGAGGAAGCATCCGTCTTTGCCAGACAGCTTCATGTAACACTGCAACTGTGGCATGTAGTATTCAATCAACGCATCCATAGTGTTGTATGAATTAGTATGCTTGCACTCAACAATAGAACCGCGACACATACCATCAATCGTACCCTTCATAGGTACGCCATCAACATTGCGTTTGTACTCATACTGATGATTGTGAACTAGGTAATCATTCATGTCACGCTTGGGCATGTTCTCTTCAAACCACTGCATGTTAAATGACTCAGTGTAACTACCCATGCGTACCGCAAGGTTGTCGTTAAGATCAGGGCTAGGTATCTTGCCCGTCTTGATCTGCCATAGATCATACCAATCTCCCTGCATAATTTTTACACAGTCAGACCCACCTATAAATCCTGTACGTTTCATAACATTCCCCATTGTTATCAAGGCTATTTGTACTGCATATGTGCAGCAACATCAACAGCTATTTTAAATAATTCCTCAAGCACTAGCACCATCTCGCTGCGCCATTGGAATATACTTGGCTCTTGCTTTCTGCCACCGTCCCTTTCTAGCTGCATTTCTATCAGGCGATTCAGTCTCTCCATCCGCCTCTCTAATACGCCAATCCTCTCTAAACGCGCTGTGCTTAGAGGTAAGCTCTTCAATCGTTGCATCGGCGGTCTTGTCACCTTGCTCCTCCCTTAGTCTAGTTTCGTAGGTAAACCTGTATTCATCTAGCTCATCGTCTGTAACTGTAGTGGTGTGAACCAAGCCGTGTGATAGCCGACCATATAGGTAATCAACTGGTACATAATCTTTAGCTTTGATTCTTTTTTCTATAGCAGTGAATGGATTGAAGTCCCATTCGCTTTTGCTTTCTGTAGCTACATCACGATTAGTCTCATCAGCAGCAGACTTGGCAGCAGTGACAAAGACTTTGACAGACGGCCAGTTACGCGCTCCATGGATGGCGCGTACCTGTCTGTCTGTTCTCTCTAAGAATAAATCAATCAAGCCATCGTTGACATGGCTAGGCATAACGCCATTGATGTCTTGCACAATGAACTTCATCTCTTGCAATAAAGTCTCGTTGGTCATGCCCTGCGGTGGTGTGTATCGTTTGAGTACAGCTTGCAGCCACTTGCCTACAGCCTGTGTTCTATAGTTATAATCAAGTTGTGCCATTGCGTTTGTCCTCCAAGCTAAACACATTATCATCCCACTGTGCATTGAGTATGTCATCAAGGCGGGAATCATTGTTGCTATCAAAGTGAGATAGATCATCCTCCCATCGCTCTGCGTTGAGCCATGTAGTAGGGTGAGGAATAAAGCGTATGTCTGTGTTGACGCTAACCAACTGAAACTTTTGCGCAGCCTCTATAATTACTTCCGCATCCTCTATCTCACATGCTTTAATGAATGCTATGCGAGCTACACCTTTGCCCATCCTTCTTGGGTATGACTGCCAGAATAATTTAAACTCTTCTGAGTCTGGAATCCTTGGCTTTCTTGCCATGCTATTCTCCTTGTATAATTTTTTCAAACTCTTCGCCTGACATTATGACTAAGGTCTGAGGCTTACCCGTTCTTCGTTTATAAAAGGCTATGTCTCTGCCTTCTAAGACAGTGAATGGACTAGGGAAGTTAGACTTATCTCTGTATTTAACTTCACCTACCAGCCATCGCTGTCCGTCCAGTGTGAGGTGGATGTCTCCGCTCCATTCTCCACCGAGCGCACCACTGAGAGGGACTCGCTTGCACTCAACGCCGATTGATTTGAGCCATTCAACGAACCATTTTTCATGGTAAGTCCCTTTGTTTTTATTTTTGTTTGCCATCTATTCTCCTCATAGCAAGGCATGCACAAAAACCAATGCGTCTTAGGATACTTCCCCGACAGTATAGATACATAGTACCTACACTCTTGATCGCAGTGATCGCAGTAAGCTGACTTACCTTTGTTTGATTTGTAACTCACAGTCTAAGGCTTCCACCCAGCAAGCAAACATAAAGCCACTTGGCTTACGCTTGCCTCGCTCCCACTTGTGAACTAATCCGTCTGAACATCCTATCTTAAAGTCTAAATCATTTTGAGATAGCTTTAAGTCTTTTCGCCTACTAATAAGCTGACTTATTATGTAGTCATAAGAGTTCATTTCGGTGGTGTTAGCTTTCGCTTATCACGATTAGGATGTGCACCCATCAAAAGTTCTAGCAATCTCCATACTTTCTTGGCTGTTTCATACCTTAGTTCAGAACCATTAACTGTTCTGTAGTATGTTGACGTAGGTACACCAGCTTTAATGAAGGCTTTAACCAAAGGAACATCAGCTTCTTTGGCTTTTTTGCAGAGCAAATCATAATAACTATTCATGTCCTTGTACTACTGCGCCTATGCAACCTTGGTCAAGTGCTCCTTAATTGTTTCGTTAGCTTTTTCTGTCAAAGAATACTGCATCATTCTGCCTGTATCAGAATGAAACAATAACTCACCACGTTTAAAGTAAACTGGTTGCATTAACTTGAGCTTGTCTGCCGTTGATGTTCTGTTTGTCTTTGATACCTCAGATAAAGACTTAGATGTTATCAACTGTCTGCGTACCTCAAGTATCTTTGCAGCTAACAGTAACTTCATGCGGTGCTTGGTAATTGTATCTGCCATTCCGTATCTTTCGTATAAACTTAACGCCATTATCTATAGCGTATGTTCTAATGGTTGCTTGTTTAGTATCTAAGATACGAGCCGCTACATCTACAGTGTAATGATTACACAATGATTGCAGCAACTCTATCTTCTCTCGCTTATGCCTTGCTTTAATCTCAGGCCAAGTTTCAAGGTAATCAGCCATCGCCGCCACACTCTTGGCATGGTTCATAGCGTGTCTCTATGTAACCACCATTGACGTAATCAATAACAGGTACATCCTTTTCCGTTACGCCTTTGCCATAGCAAGTACCGCAATAACTGAGCTTTGATTCCAACACAGTCTTTAATGCAGAGGTAGGCATATCTATTATAATCTTAGTAGGGAATGTCATCATCTATCTCCACTAAAGGCTGCTGTTCTTCCCAAGCCTTGGTTGCACGTTGAATAAATTTATCTCTGTTGAAACGAGGGTTGGCTTGTTCCAACTCATCAGCAAAGACATGAAGGTGAGACGGCCAGCTAACTGACCGTCCCAACATATCAGCTACAAACTCAAGCTGCTGTTTGTGTAGTATCATCGTCATCATCTACATAGTGATGTGAAACACTGGTATCAATTACGGGGCAGATACTTGTGTAGTCTGGGCCAAACAAACCAACGGTATGCTCAGTCATAGTGCCATCATAATTTTTAGTAGTAACGACAAGATTGCGAGAGCTAAAGTTATTGAATAGCTTGGTAACTTTAAGCTCAACCTTAGTTACATTGTGAATACTTAGTGAATACATGCGCTTTCTCCTTACGCTAGTTCTAACCATGACTTGTGTTTCATGGCCTTAATGATGGCTGCTTCACGGATACGTCTCGCATTCTCTGGCGACTTAGCTTCGTCCGTGTGTGTAGCCCATGATGTTAGACAGTTATACAAAGCCCACTTGGTATTACCTAACTGCGCTCGTTCATTATCAAAGCCACCCAGTAGATTCTGTAACTGCCTGTCATTAAACTTATCATGACTTGCCTTGTGTTGTACGTTACATACAGTCTTTTTAAAGAAGGACTCTGCTTGATCGGTAGTGACAGGTGTACTTCTGTATGCCTCCCATACTCCCTTGCTATTAAGGAACATTTCAAGACCATCAGCTATCTTATGAGCCGAGCTATCTACGCTTACGTTAGTCGTATGCTTAGACCAAGTTTTGGCAACTGTATCTGCCGTAGTGCAGCCATTGAGACACCACAAACGAAAGCCCTCTGCTGATTGTTGGAATGCCCAGCTACCATCATAGCTATTATATGCTTGAACACGATACTGAATGTAATCATTTACTTCAGCGTCTTCCAGCATAATGTCGTTGAATAATACCTCAAGCCGCATCTTAGCACCGTTGTCTGCAACGTGTGTTTTAACGCTGTAGTCTGTGCTGATGTCAGCCTGTTTGATTGAGTCCATGATTGAGTTGACCGCATCACTGTGCGTGATTGGTTTGTATTTAGACTTGTGAGTGCCAAGCGATTCACCTGTGTCAGTGCGTATTAAATTGCGCAACTTAGGTATCTCATTGCCACGCATATCTAAGCATGGCTCCATGTCAATCGCAAAGTCCCAGTCTGTAGTGTTCATAGTATCTAGCATTTGATTCTCCATTGATTTGATTTCGTTTCAGCCAGCAAAGCCAGCTCCGTATAGCACCGCGATAGTGCCAACGACAAACACGACGAGCGCGATGCCGCTGATCACTGCGTCCAACAGGTGTCTGTTGTCCATACGTTTCTCCTAACGTGAGCAAGAGTTAAGGAGGACCGAAGTCCTCCCACTGTGGCTGATTAGCCGTACTTTTTGGCGTAGTACGCTTTCTTCTCTTCACTGAGCTGAGATGGGCGTGACTTCTTATCTCTTGGTTCCCATTGTGTGCCGTTGATTGATTCGTGAACACTAAGATCAATTGCGTGTATCTCTTTCAGAATGTCCAACTCTACATCAAGACCATCTAGCTTAACGTGAGAAGTATATGCACCTTTTAATTCTTTTTGCTCTTGGGCAAAGATTTCATCTTGAATCATCTTGCGCTTGTAATCAATGGCACCTTTGCTGTTGTAGCAAGCGCCACTTGCGACTGATAACAGAAAAAATTCATTAGCTGCTTCACCAGTTTTGGCCTTGTGCGAAGCCTCAATGTAAGCCAGTGCAGACTGCTTGCCCTTGATCAGATCAGATGTGATATTCTTCGTAACCATGTCATGTTCTCCTAGTAGTTTTCCAAGTACAGCAACGGCTCGCCCGTTGCTCCCCTCCTGACAACGCGACACCAAATCGCGAGCAAGCTCGCGGCTTGAAGTTTGCAATGGCAAAGACGGAAGGTTTATACAAATAGGCGATGCCCACTACTAACCAATTTGCCGCGTAAGCGAATAGCAAATTCACAGAGAATGCGTGGTTAACAGCATCGCAACAGCAAGAGTGTATGAAAGCCGTCTTTGTCATTGCGAACTTTTTGGTGACGTGTTTCAGATCAGAGGGGGGCATCGGGTGAGTCGGGGATGAACGCTAGGAAAACGACCGACGGAGAACCTTGACTGGTTGCGGAGAATTAAACGTCTGATCTGATCAAGGCAGCAAGCAGGCGGCACTGGCTTTAGCATTGAGGGTGAGCACAAGGACAAAACTTTCTACATATGCCGCTAATGAGTTTTTTCTACTTATGTTATCAGTCGCAAGTGGTGTTTGTTGCGACAGCGAAGGTGCTTGATTGCAAGTGCGATGATTCAAGATGTGTTCTGCAGACCGAGAGCAAAAGGAATTAAACGGTGCATGTTCTTTGAGCGCAAGTTAGATTGCCGCAGATGTAGAGCTGGATATTCTGTAGAGATACACCGTTGATCAGTGTTCTACGGAGCAATCATCGGTACGCAATGGCAATCAATGAGATACGAAGGAATGCACATTTCTGCCAGTGTTGAGAAGAGAGCGTACTCAACATAAATACTGCAACATCTGACACTGTGGAGGCTTTGGTTCTTCTTGGCTCTGGCGAAATGTGACGGGCTGCTGTGCCACTGTTCTTCTTTAGGTAGAGTAAACGTAGAATCCGTCAATAGCAGAATGACTGTGCATTGGTATGGGTTTAAGCAACATAGGATAGGGTAGGATTGACATACGTTTATCCAAGCTGTCTACAGTGGGGGGAGAGGGTGAGGGGGGCTAATAGCAGGATATAGATATGTTAGAACAACGTAAACTAACCAAGAAACAGATGAGTCTGGTAGATACCCTCGTAGCAACAGGATGCACATTGCGCGAAGCAGCCGAAGAAGCAGGGTATGCCAACGGCGAATCAGGAAGAGTAACCGCAAGCAAAACGATACGCTTACCGCATGTGCAGTCTTACATGATGCAACGGGTAAACGAACAGCTTGGAATGAATGCTACTGTAGCTGCAGCACGTGTTATGAACTTGGCTACGGGGGCTAGATCAGAGTACGTACAGCTTGAGGCTAGTAAAGACATATTAGATCGCGCTGGCTTCAAGCCCATAGACCGTAGTCAGGTACAAGTTGCTGGGGACATTAGAGTTAGCATTGATCTGAGTTAGTGGAGGGGGGGTTAAAAAACCACTACCTACTGTTAGCTAGTAGTCCCATACACACACGATACTGACAAAAGGCATCTTTCCTAAAATATTATTTTGGTTTAGGGGTTTGATTGAACAGGAGATAGATATGGCTGAAAAAGGTTCACTACTAAAGATTGCTAATAAGTTAAAGAATCAGATTGCTCATTTAGATTTGTTTGATGAGTTAAACACCGAGGATCATCCTATATCCTCCACCCCTTCTGATGAAGAAAAGAAGGAGAAGCGCAAAGAGGCTCATCAAAAGCGCAAGCAGTTAGCTAAGGTTATGGCTAGAATAAATAAGATGTTTGATAAGAAAGCGTCTTCAAAAAAGACGGCAAAGCAAATACGAACTCAGCAATCTAGTTCTGGCGGTGGTCGTGCTGCTGGGGTTGGTTCTGCGCTAGGTCGCACACCTAAGTCTTTATTGAAAAACAAATTGATGCCCAATACGTGAGGGCTGGCGTATTAGCATCGGTATTAAGGATTCATTATGGCAACACCAGCGTGGACACGGAAGGAAGGCAAGAACCCGAAGGGGGGCTTGAACGCCAAGGGCCGAGCAGGGACGGGCATGAAGGCTCCAGTAAAAAGCGGAGACAACCCAAGAAGGGCCAGCTTCCTAGCACGGATGGGAAACATGAAGGGGCCAGAAAAGGACGAAAAAGGAAAGCCGACTCGTCTTCTTCTTAGCCTAAAGGTATGGGGAGCATCGTCCAAAGCTGACGCAAGAGCGAAGGCTAGAGCAATTAGCAAAAGGAATAAAGCAAATGCCTAGTGGTAAAGGAACTAAGGTTGGTCGTTCTCCCAAGCAGAAGCCAGCTATGACTAAGAAGCAGAAGACATTACCGACTGCTTTAAAGAAAAAGATTATGAAATCTAAATCAAGTGGTTCTGGCGGGTATTGATATGGCTGTTAATGCT
>Ga0209337_1000346_pt1 | contig 37014 bp, 47 predicted proteins | sample LinPmetageLP53_FD_184044 | JGI IMG/M metagenome (GOLD analysis project Ga0209337, IMG submission 184044) | Marine viral communities from the Pacific Ocean - LP-53 (SPAdes) (version 2) | ecosystem: Environmental > Aquatic > Marine > Oceanic | place: Pacific Ocean | collected 2010-02-08
TTTTAAGATTTGAATCGGAGATATGATGGCAATAGAATCAGCAAAATATTACAAAGACAAAAGTACAAACACAAATGTATCAATTATATTTGTAGATAATGGCGTAACAAAATCTGTTGGTATAAATTCAACAGAAAACATAGACTACCAAGCTATACAAGAATGGGTATCAGCAGGTAACACAATAGAGGAAGCAGACTAATGGCATTAGTAATTAAAGGAAGTAGTTCAGGACAAGTAACAGTAGATGTACCTGCAGCAGCAGGAACAAATACCCTAACGATTCCTGCATTGTCAGGCACAGTAGCACTTACATCTCAATTAGGTGGTGGAACTATTGTAAAAAGTTCTCATGCAGAATTAACTGCTATTGTCACAGGGTCAGGCACATTTCAAGATATAGCAGGGATGAGTGTTGCTATAACTCCTGCATCAACAGCTAATAAAATTTTATTAGTTGCAACAGGGTCAGTAGGATTAAATACAACAGCAGGATTTAGATTTACTGAAAATGGCTCAGCAGTTGGTATTGGAGACCCAAGTTCATCAAGACAAAGAGTATCTTTTAAAACTAAGTTATCAGATTTAAATGCATCACAAAATTTTGTTGGCTCTTGTATATTATCACCTAACTCAACAAGTGAGCTAACATATAAATTACAAGTTGAAGCTGATGCAGATGGCACTTTTGCAATCAACAGAAGTTTTAATTTAAGTAATAGTGATGATGTGTCTCATGCTGTAACTTCTTCATATCTTCATGCTTTTGAATTAGATGGAAGTAAGGTAACAATTACCACATAGGAGACATTATGGACTTTACAAGAAAACCTGAAATAACAGATGCTATAAAATCATTGAGACCAAACTCAGCTTTTAGTTTAGCAGATGATAAATATTCTACATTGATTTGGAATGATTCAGAAAATTCAGCACCGAGTGAAAGCGAAGTAAATACTAAATTAGCTGAACTAACAACTCAGTATGAAGCAAAAGAATACCAACATAAAAGAGCAGCAGAATATCCAAGTATTCAAGCACAACTAGATGACATCTATCATAATGGTGTTGATGGTTGGAAAACAACAATTAAAGCAGTAAAGGATAAGTATCCTAAATGAGAACAGTAACTAACTCACAAATCTAAAAAATCTTTAATTTTTAAAAGATTATCAAGTTTATAAATCATTAACAAACACAAAGGAGAATATACCATGCCAATGGGAAAGGGTACATATGGTTCTAAATTAGGTAGACCGCCAATGAAAAAATCAAGTAAAAAACCAATGCCAATGAAAAAGAAAAAGAAAAAATGAAAGATGCTAATGAACTAAATCTTGAAGTGGAAAGAATAAAATCCAATATAGAATTAGTGAAAAAAGATATTGAAGTAATTAAAAATAACCATCTATATCATATCGAGCAAGATGTTAGAGAACTAAATGGACAGGTACAATCAACTAAAAAAATGTTGTGGAGCATTGTCTTGATCTTAGTTACTCAACTAGTTATGACTATTAGATATTTACTGGTAGGTAGTTAATGGGATTTTTAACCGGTGAAGTTGCTAACTTACTTTTAAGCTCAGTCTTTGGATCTGTAATGCAAATTATGGGTGCTAAATCAGCAGCACAAGCTGATATGATGAAACAACTAACTGCTAATCATAAGTTAGAAGAAGTAAGTAGAGATAAAGTAAGAAACAATACCAATTCATTTTTCCAAATGACCAGGCGAATTGTAGTTTTAGCAGCTATGTTTTCTATAATATTAGTACCTTCATTAGCTCCAATAATATTTGATGTACCTATTTATGTTCAAGTAGAAGTACAAAGCGGTAGCGATTGGTTATTATTCGATACTAGAAATACAACTTATATATGGCAAGAAGTAAATGGTATTCCAATTTTAGAATGGCATAAACATATTATGATAAGTATTGTTTCTATGTACTTGGGTTCCAGCATAAGTAAAGCAAGATGAAATTTATAAAAGCTGGTGTAGTACTATTATTAATTATTATATTGCTAGGTATAGAGCAATCAATATTAGCTGATGTCACTTCATCAAATAACACATCAAGCAATACAAGTACCAGTGGTAATAATACAAGTATCGTAGGTTACGAGCAGCAACAAACCACCAATTATAATTCCGGTTCAAATCCTGTAACCAATAGTACATCTACTACTCAAAGTACAACTAACAATAATAATCAAACACCGGCTGCACCGGCCAATGCACCATCAACTCAGATCTATTCATCTCAAAGTTGTACGATTGCATATAGCGGAGCTATTTCAACTGTAACTTTTGGCCTAGCTGGATCTAGTTATTATCATGATAAATATTGTGAAAGAAGATTACTTGCACAAACTTTAAATAAATTTGGTTTAAAGATCGGCGCATTAAGTCTGTTATGCCAGGATCCTAATGTTCGTAGAGCATTATATGATGCAGCATCTTACTGTCCTATAAATGGAAAAATTGGTAAAGATGCTAAAACAGAATGGGATAAATTAAATGCTGATGTAACAGATCAAGTAGATCAATACAGAGTATATAAAGAAAGTTTAAAAAATGATTAAAAGATTTTTATTGGTATGTGTTTTTTGCACTCCTTTATTTTCACATGCTGAGAGTTTAACTACAGACAATCTGATCACAAATGGAAATTTTGAAACAGGCGATACTAATGGCTGGACTACTGATGGAGATGTAGCAGTATTTAATGATTGTTGTAGTTTAAACAATTCGCAATATGACCTGGAGATAGGTAAACAAGGATCTATCGAACAATCATTTTTTCTCATTAATGATGTAATTACCCAACCAATGTTGGATGGTAATCCTGTTCAACTTAACTCCAGTGTCTTAGCACAAAATGGAGAATGTTCAGAACCAGGATGCTGGGCTGGATCAGGAAGAGGTGGAGTTGATTCATTCACTATTAGATTACAATTTAGAGATAGTGATAATAATGTCCTGGCCACTACAAGTAATACAAGATTAGATATAACCGATATCCAGGGGATCACATATACAGATCAATTAATTTACAGTGGTACTGGATCTAGTATCGGTAACATACAACTTAGTGGTTATGATGCTGCACAAGAGAATGGATATGGTGGTGTTAATTTTGATGATGTATCAGTTACTTTAAATTATAACAGTAAATATGTAACTGAACTCCAGGCCGCAGCGATCACTGAAAGTGTAGAAGAATTAAATGAGATTATAGAATTATTTGAAGAAGTTATTCCTGAACAGATTATTACTGAAGAAATATACATACAAGAGTTTGAGCAATTAGCAGTTGAAATCATAGAGGAAAACTTTGCAGAAATAAATATAGAAGAGGCCATTGCTATAGAAGAAGAAATGATCTTAGCAGTGATGGAACCGGAACCTGAGATTATAGAAATAATCGAGCCTGAGATCGTAGAAGAATTATCAACTGAAGTAGAAGAAATAGAATCTATTGAAGAGGAAATTTATGCAGAAACTATTGAGCCTGAAACCACATCTGAAACAGAAGAGGTTATCTCAGAAACAGAAACAAGTGAAACTATACAAGAAACATTATCAACTAATGAAGAAATTGTCGAAGAGCCAACCGGAACAGAAAACGATAGTGGGAGTGCTGAAGTTACAGTAACTATAGATGATATTGCAGATAAAGTTGCATCTAAGATCCAGGATGTAGATAAAAGATTACAAGTTACTCAGATCATTGTGGCTAAAATTATGATGGGTAAAAATAATAATGCTATAACAAGTTACTCACAGTTTGGTACTGAGATTTTTGAGAATCAATTAGAGATGCCGCAGATGTCATTAACAAATGAATATACACAAGATCTTGCAAAAGATAATCGTGTAATAGCATCACCGGTATTTTATAAATACCAAGAAGAAGTAAACCAGGCCAATGCGGATCTAATCAGAGCAAAAGAACATTTAAGAAATATACGAGGTTATTAATATGGATTTTAAAGATATAAAAACATGGGGAGTATTACTTTCCATAACCATAGCTATAGGCGGTGGTTTTTCTAAATTCGGTTCAATGTCCTCAAGATTAGATTCTATTGAATCAAAGAAAACAATAGATATCAAACCATTAGAAACTCAGATCCAAATTAATAATGCTGAGATCAAAGTATTACAAACACAAGTTAGACAATTAGAGTTAGAAAACAGTAACCCACTAGGGAGATAAAATATGCCAAGTAAACCTGGACTTTATGCAAATATAAATAAAAGAAAAAAAGCTGGAACTTCAAGATCTAAAAAGAAATCTACAATTACACCTAAAGCATATGCGAGGATGAAAGCTGGATTTCCTAAAAAGAAAAAATGATTGATCCCAAAGAAGATTCCTTATCACAGTTTGCAGATTGGTATCTTAACTCAGGTGATATAAAAAGAATTTATGCACCACATAATGATCCATTATTATTTATAGATGGTGTTAGTGGTGTTGTCTTATACAGAAGAGATAACTTCCAGGTAGAATTATTTATCTGTGAACCTAATGTAGATATACCTGTTCATACTCATCCTAATGTAGATAGTTTTGAATTATTTTTATGTGGGATGGAATTTACACACAATGGTAAACATGCAATAGATCATGAACAATCATTAGAAGAAATTGATGGTATGCCAAGATATGCATACACAACAATCAGAGTAAAACCTAATGATCCTCATGGTGCCTTATCATCTAAAAATGGTGGATCTTTTTTATCAATACAACATTGGTTAAATGGTGAACCACCAACTCATGTTAGCTCAGATTGGGCTGGTAAAAAGTTTATGGGTGAAAGTCATAAAAAACAAACAGGATTATAATTATGAGATTAATATTAATACTAGGTTTAATATTTTTAACTTCATGTACAAGACACTCAGTAACAATCGGAGAGATAGAAGTCTATGGAAACAACGAACAAAGAATCCCAGCACCAACAAGAACTTACAACTAAAGATCGTGCAGATCAGATTGTTGATATGCTGATCAAACAGGCACATGAAAGATTAAAATCTACTGAACCATTATCAGCTAGTGAGATGAAAGTGTGTTTAGATATCTGTAAGACTTATTCATCCGGTATTATGGCCGATCCTAATTTGGATCTCTTAAAAGACCTACCATTTGAGCATGATGGCACTTAAATATTCTGAGTTACTTTGGTATGACCTAAGTAATTTAAAAACGATTTTAGGGGTATATTGATGACTAAAAATCAGAAAACACCTAAACAACTACAGGTTTTTAAGAATTTTCTATATATTGCATGGAAACATCTTCAATTACCTGATCCAACTCCAATGCAATATGATATGGCTGATTATTTACAATATGGCCCAAAGAGAATTTGCATACAAGCATTTCGTGGTGCCGGTAAATCTTGGATCACTTCAGCCTTTACAGTTTGGAATTGGATAATAGATCCACAAAGAAACATATTAGTTGTATCTGCTAGTAAAACTAGAGCAGATGATTTCAGTACATTTACACAAAGACTGATTCAAGAACTACCGATCTGTGAACATTTGCAACCTAAAGACAATCAAAGACAATCTAAAGTTTCATTTGATGTCGGCCCAGCTAGAGCATCACATGCGCCTAGTTGTAAGTCCATGGGTATCACTGGTCAGCTAACAGGATCAAGAGCAGATTTAATTATTGCTGATGATGTTGAATCAGCTAACAACTCACAAACACAATTAATGAGAGATAGATTAGGTGAAACTGTAAAAGAGTTTGATTCAATTATAAAACCTGAAGTAGGTAGAGTTGTATTCTTAGGAACACCACAAACTGAAATGTCTTTATATAATGAATTAGAAGAGAGAGGATTTAAAACTCAAATATGGTCAGCAAGATATCCTGATGAAAAAGGATTAGTACAATATGGCCATAAACTAGCATCATCACTTATAGAAAATACTAGCAATTTAAAAGCTGGTGATCCTGTAGATCCTAAAAGATTTGATAATGATGATCTTATGGAACGAGAGGCCTCTTATGGCCGATCAGGTTTTGCACTACAGTTTATGTTAGACACATCATTATCTGATGTAAATATGTACCCATTGAAACTAAATGATCTTATGGTTATGTCAGGGATTGATTCATGGGATGAGGCACCAGGTAAAGTACAATGGGCTAGTGGTATTGATCAAGTCAAAGCATTAGATCCTGAACTACCTAATGTAGGCCTTAAAGGTGACTACTATGTAGCACCAATGCATTTCAGTAGTGAATACTATCCATTCGAGGGATCTGTAATGGCTATAGATCCGGCTGGTAGAGGTAAAGATAGAACTGCTTATGCAATCGTAAAGATGCTAAATGGTATCTTATATCTAACAGATATTGGATCTTTTGATGGCGGTTATGATGAAAAAACACTAGCTGATTTAGCACTGGCTGCAAAGGCCCAAGATGTTAATGAAATAGTCGTAGAGAGTAACTTTGGTGATGGAATGTTTAATAGGCTATTAGAGCCTATATTAAGCAAATTATACCCATGTACTTTAAATGAGGTAAGATCATCAGTCCAAAAAGAAAAGAGGATTATAGACACTCTAGAGCCTGTAATGAACCAACACAGATTGGTAGTTAATCAAGAATTAATTAGACAAGATTTTGAACTGGAGAGAGATCACCAGTTATTCTATCAGATGTCCAGGCTAACTAGGATTAAAGGATGTCTTAGACATGATGATTTAATAGATGTATTAGCTATGGCGGTACAAGTATGGAATGAGGCTATAGGCCGAGATGTGGATGAGGCGCTAGGTAGCGCTAAAGAAGAGAGGCTCAAAGAAGAACTGGATCAATTCTTAGATCATACGATTGGTCGTAAGACTAGAAACAGTTGGATTAACTGATTCCTGATATCAAAAAGTAGACACTTGAAACCTACTAAATCTAATAGGTACCTGTTTAGGTAATCAAGGGTGGGTGAGATATTAGGTCATAACTATTAGTAAACTATAGGTAACTGTAAGTAACTAATAGAAACCATGGGTGTATCTTAGATATCTTACCACCACCTAGTCACTCTCTGAGTATCTAGGGTACACCTATATAACTATAGGACTATTGATGACCACAGCATTACTTATACTGATATGTACTATTATACTAGCTACACATTACTATCCAGGACTACTGCACAAGATAAGAACTACTTATCTTAGACCTGAGATTAGTTTGTTTGAGTTTATTATTCTAGTGATCATAGGTTATCTATTAGCATCTTTATATCATGGTTAAAGTTATGTTCCCTGAGTATGTGACTATTGGTTACACCAAGATACAGTTGGTTCTAATGGATCCAATAGTAGCCAAAGAGATAGGTGAACAACAGGGTTGTTATATTGGTTCAGTACCATACAGAATATATCTTGATAAGGATATTATTAATGGTGGTGGAGTAGATGCAGCTAATGTAGTTATACATGAAATACTACACCATTTATATTCTATATCTGAATGTGATGAAAAGACTACAGAAGAGATCTTAGTTAATACTTTAGCTAATGGAGTAGCAGAACTACTATACAGATCTGAATTATCTAAGTGGTTAAAACAACAACCAAATATTTCATAAAATAATTTGAAAGGGTTATCGACATGTGCCAGTCAAATCTCCCCCTCTTCGATTTTCAGGGTGTGTAGGGTATATTTTTTGTCACTGGCCAAGGTACATAAAATGGCTACAGGTCAATGATTCCGCCAGATTCCAAGGGATTTCATATCCATAGTGAGTGTTTATGCGGGTTCCAGCGCTTTTAATATATTTCTGCGCTTGTCTTATCGTGGGTGTTTCTGTTTTTTTCTAGACATACATAATTCATTGATGGTATAAATGTATTCATAAGTGTAATTGATGCACTTAATAACGACATTATGGAGTAACTGAAATATGTCAAACTTAAACCTAGATGAACTTAAACAGATTAAGTTTAAACAACTACAAAACAACCAGGTTGTCATTACTTATGCAAATGGTGATGAGGCTTTTTACTCATATAACAGACTAATAGTCTTGAGGGTTTCAATACCTGAATGGGCTGATGCTGATGGGATTAAACATTGGTACAACACATATCTAAATGTAAACGCCTGGGATTACTCAAGAACTACCGGCAAATATAGAAATATATTCCTAGGCGAAACCAAAAGAGAAACAGAAAAGAAAATCAAATCAGGCGCTTATATCCTGAAGGATTTGGATTGATATGATTATTGAAATTCAAATAAACACAGAAAATAGCGCATTTGAAGATTCTTCAGAAACACAAAGGATATTAAAAAACTTAGTTAATAATCAGATTAACTATGATTCTGAAAAATATGAAGAAATATTATTAAGAGATATAAATGGAAACAAAATAGGCCATGCAGCAATTAACAACAACTGGAGTAACTAAAATGGAAAACATTAAATATTGGGAATGTGAATATATTGATTCATCTGAGTTTGATGGTGATGGAAAATGTGAAGAGTATTACAAACATAAATCAACCGGTAAGACTTTTACATTGACGCTGGACTTAGATGATGCAAGAGAACAAGCAACATGGGAAGAAACAACAGAAGATGAGGGGGCCAAGTAATGACATTAACAACACTTTTAATATTTGGATTAATTGACAATGGTGTACTTATACTGGCCTTCTATTTCACTTACTTAAATTTAGAAATTCTTATTGAAAGAAAACTAAATATTAAAGTAAGTGCTTTTTTAATTGGTGTATATAGTGCTGGGATTTCAAATAGCATATCCGATGCGCTTGGGTTTCTATTACAGGCTGAATTTTTAGCTGGTGTAATAGTTGGCCTTGGTTGTCTGATTGCTATGGCATTAATTCCGGTACTTGAATATTTCAAGAATAAAAAGCAAAAAGAAGAGGAAAAAGAAGTTAATATTTACGATTTCAAATAGTACAAATATTGAACAATAAAATGATCTAAAAGAAACCGCTACAGATACTGAAAATATTAGCCTGTAGCGGTTCACACAAAAAACACAAAATAAAAAATGGAGTAACAAAAATGAACACACAAAAACAATTAGAACACCAGTACAAATATTATTACATTGTTGATATTTGGAATGGTGAAGGGTATTCAGATAGTGAAGGCTATCTAATCAAAATAGAAAAATCTAATGCTATTGATGAATACATAACATTATTAAATTACATGAAATCAATAACAGTCCAAGACATAACAGAAGACTGGTTAGACTGGAGATGTAAAGCAGAGAAAAATGAAGTTAAATTTAGTAACTCAATCAGTTTTTATTATGGAGATGCTGATACATTTAATGAACATAATGATTGTTGTGAAGATGCCGGATGTGTAACCGCTTATGAATGGGATTCATTAAGTGATAAACAGCAATTAATGATAGCGCCTACAGTTTGTCACCATGAATTTGATGATGAGTGGAAATATGATTTTCTTGGAATGGCTGAGAAGTGTATCACTGATGGTCATGAAGATTCTACATCAGAACAAATATTCAATGATGTTCATACTGATTATGATTATGAAGATGCTGAATTTATATTATTTAATTTAAAAGATGTAAAACTTCAAGACGCTAAATTGGTGGGGGGTGATGAATGATTGCTGATTTCATTGTTGTATTAGTTTTAATGCATGTTGTGTATATGTTTTATAACTTATAAATAGCCCAACCTTATAGAAGGCCCTAGAATTCATTTTTTAGGGCCTTTTTTTATGCCTCATGATACATCATACATCTATGAATTTAATACACCCATAACAGGCATTTTAGCGCCATTTAAAACATATATTTTTTATGTATCAATAACACCTATTTTAAACCCATAGAAATCAGCCGGAACCAAGGGCCAAGATTAGCGCCCAATCTAAAATTATTTTTAATTTATTTTTAGGCCCTGATTTTTCCAAAATCCAAAAACATTATACGAACATCAGGATTTTTTTTGATTTTTTGATGATTTTTTAGGGCCATATATCGTGTTCAGGGCCGGAATTATCGTGTTCATAGCAGCATGGGTACCTTTAAAAAACAGAAGTACACCTTTAGATACACAAATCTAAATATGGAGTAAACATTTATGAGTAAAACAGATAAGTATTATGAGCAATGGATAGTTGATGATAGCTATTCAGATAATAATGTATCGAAGATTGATAGGTATGGTGATCGTGTTGATAGCATTGCTAAACCTGAACAACTAGAATTAAGACTAAACAGTTTATGTTCAGTTATATTTAAACCAAATGACCAAGAGTTATTTCAGATATCAGGTACTGATCCTGATGAGGCGATAGCTAATGCTAAAATAACAGTAGGTGATTTGATAGGTGACTGGGAATCACTAGATGATAATACAAAAGAAAAGTCTAGCCCTTACATGATTCATTTAATGTCAATGTTAAAATGTTTTAGTGCAATAGAATACAAGGTGGTTCAATGAAAGAACGACAAGATAGAATAGATTGTAATAGTGTTAATGATTTAGAATTAGATAGAACTAATATGATTGAATTTCTAACAAATTCATGCAGCAAAGCTGAACTTATCGTGATGAAAGAACATTATGAGAAATTAATAGATCATAAGATACTCAAACTAGAATCATCATTGTGGTTAATATTAATTTATAAAGTTTTATACCAAAAAGAACAGTCTAGTAAATTAATCAGTGGTTGATATATTAAAAATGGATGGTTTTGATGATGCCATTATAGGTGTCCAAGAAAACATACAACCTAAAATAGTTTATGACTTATGGAAGATGGTAGAAATACTTAATGAAGAAGGCATGTCTACAGAAGATGCGCTAGATCACATAGGTTATAACATCACATCTACATATGTAGGTGAAACCACACCAATTATAGTAGATACCAAGAAAACACTAGAGGATATCGTGTCCATGTGAATTTATATAGCATCCTCATGTTATAGGCTTATAGGTACCTAGCCCTGGTGCCTATAAGTTTTTTCAATTTAAAGGGTTTACAACTCAAACACTAGCTGATAGTGTAATTAATACATTAGGAGTAATTATGGAACAATTAGTGCAAACAAATAATTATAAATCGAATGTTCGTACTAACCTAGTTAGTATAATTGATCATTTAAAAGATGTACTGCATTTACTTGAATTAAGAGATGCATTACAGGAAAAGATTGATACATATGAAGTTGATAACACATCATATGATTATAAAGATTATAGAAGAGACACTTTGATATTAAGTTATTTGAATAAAAAAGTTAATGATAGTAAAAGAATTAAAACAGATTACCAGTATGCCTAGCAGTCAGACTGGTGATGCAATTTTGATTAATCATTGTTGCAGAGAGAGAGAAGTAGGCTGAGATCTTTTAGATCTTATAGTGACTGCATAAACAATGTAAATATTATATTGTGTAATCTTGTGTGTAAGGTTGTGGATCATATGAATGGCATGATCCATAACCGAAAGATTATAATAACAAAGGACTGAACCATGATAAAACATTTATGTAGTAATAATATGTTAGGTGTGTAATATATACACAACTAACGATAATGGAGTAACGAAATGTGTTTAGTTAATAAAACAATTACAGAAACTGGAAACAAGATGTACCAGTTTGTTGATAAGTTTAGATCTTTAAATAATGAGATCCAAGCTCAAACTATGCAGACATTTTTATTTGTCGCAATGTCTACACAAAGAGAAATACCTATGCAAGATATGGGAAAAGCATTGGGCCTAAGTCAGGCTAGTGTTAGTAGGAACATTTCTTTTTTTAATAAAATAAACAGACATAGAAAAAGGGGTACAGGTTTATTAAGTACAAGGGAAGATCCACAGGAAAGAAGGAGAAAATTGGTTCATGTAACAAACCCAGGGTTGAAGTTTTTTCATGAACTAGAGGATATAATTAAATAATTGGATTAGGAATTGGTGCCTAGGGCGGGATTTGAACCCGCATGATCGTAAGATCGCAAGATTTTAAGTCTTGTGTGTATACCAATTCCACCACCCAGGCATTTGGAGTAACTATATTATGTCAATACGAGAGAGAAATAAAGGATATCAAATAGATATCAGTCATAACCACAAAAGATATAGACTTAGTATTCATGGTGATAAGTTAGATGCTAATGTCTTAGAGCAACAAATTAAAAAAGAACTTAAACTTGGTAAATCATGGGATCAAGTTATGCAGTTAATTGATCTTAATAATAAAAATTATACTGTTGGTGCAATCTTTAATAAAATAAAGACTACTTATAATAGTATCAATGCAGTTAAAAAGGCCCAGTCAGTCGTGAATGATCTTGGCCCTGATTTAAAAGTAAGTGATTTAAATGAAGATTATATAGAAAAATGTATAGACCAATGGCGAACCAATGGTAATACCAATGCAACTATAAATAGAAAACAAGCAGTCATATCTAAAATGTGTTCTTATGCTTATAAAAAAGGATATATAAAAAATAGGCCTGAGATCACATGGAAAAAAGAAGGATCAGGTAATTATAGATACATGCAAGAACATGAACAGATGGCCATGTGTAATATATTAAAAGGTGCTGGTCATACTGATATGGAAGATCTAATCAATGTTGCATGTGATACTGGTTTTAGATATTCAGAGTTAAAAAGAATAAATCTAAATAGAGATTTACATGGTGATTCTTTAACATGTGTTGCTACAAAAAATGACACTATAAGAACTATACCATTAACAAAAAGAACTATAGTTATATTGAAAAGAAGGGGAAACTTTCCTTTTGCAAATATAACAGATGAATATAAAAGAGATGCCTGGGATTATGGAAGGGTTAAACTTGGACTTGAAAATGACAAGCAGTTTACTTTTCATTGCACTAGACATACATGCGCAAGTCGATTAGTACAAGGTAACATGAGCATACAAGTAGTACAGGAATGGCTAGGCCATAAAACTATTAAAATGACTTTAAGATATGCGCACTTAAATAATAAGAATCTTGTTAGAGGCAGAGATGTACTTGAAAACATTAGTTGTGACAATAACAGTGACAATAATGTATTAAGTATGTGATATGCTACTTTGGAGATGTTGGAAATAGTAGGTTGTGATATGGACTATAGACTTAAAATCACAGATATAGACTAATACATGAGTGGAAGTATATAAGTTGTATATCATAACCTTACTATAATAACTAACTATACACTGGTAATGACTATTCCAGTAGCGAGTAATTATGGTGACAAAAAAAGGTGACATTAAGGATCTTTTTGATGAACAGATAGCGATAGAAGAGGCTATGGCCGACACTGGTAAGTCTAGATATCACAAAAAACAAAGGGTAAACAAAGAATCTCACAACGAAAGTCTTACAGTATATGGTAAAGCATTGCTCAAAAGATCTTATGCAGAATTTCAAAAACTTATAGATCATGAGTTTAGTAATAAAAGAACAGGGCCTAAATTAATTGCTCATACCATTCTCAAAGATATAGATACTAAAACATTAGCAGTCATTGTTGCTAAGAAAATTATTGATGGTATATCACATAAAAAGAAACTAACTGCATTTGCTATATCATTAGCTGGTGTAATTGAAGATGAATTATATTTTAGAGAATACGAAAAATATAATAAAGCACTATTTAAAAGTGTGGATCAAGATTTAAATAAAAGATCAAGTCATTATGGATATAGAAGACAAAAACAATTAACACAATCTAAGAGATCAGGTTTTGAATGGAACTCATGGACTACAAATGATAAAGCTCATATTGGTACTTTTTTAATAGAATTATTTATTAGATCTACTAACTTTTGTGAGATTCATTTAGTTAATAACACTATAGGTAAAAGATTTCATAACTATAAAATTATTGTACCCACCAATAAAGTGTTGGACTGGCTGAGAAAATGTGATGATTTCAATGAATTATTATTTCCGGAATATTTACCTACTGTAATTATACCTAGAAAGTGGGAACATGGTATGTCAGAGGGTGGTGGATATTTACATCAAAATTTAAAAAACAAAATTATGCTGGTCACAGGCCACAATATTACAACTCATAGAAACTTTTTAAATGATCTAAAATCTGCTGAGATGGAGTGTGTTATAGATGGTTTAAATGCAGTACAAAGTACAATGTATGAAATAAATTTAGGTGTATTACAGGTTGCAGAAACTATTTATGAGTTTGAAGAATTTAACAAAGGATCACCAATAGTAACTAAAACAGAACTACAGTTACCAAATAAACCACATGATATTGCAACTAATAAAAAAAGTTTATCTAAGTGGAAAGCAGATGCTACGATCATTTATACTTTGAATCAAAAATTAAAATCAAAACGATTACAGTCAGCAAAGATATTAAGTATAGCTAGAAAATATTATGATGATCACAATAATACACTTGGGTTTCCTTGTAATTTAGATTTTAGATCAAGGCTTTATTATGTTCCAGGGTTTCTTAATCCCCAGGGAAATGATCTTGCTAAAGGTTTATTAAAGTTTAAAGAAAAGAAACCAATAGGTGCTGATGGTTACAGGTGGCTATGTATTCATTTAGCTAACACTTATGGTGAAGATAAATGTTCATTAGATGATAGGGAAAATTGGGCCTTAAATAATAAAGAAATGATACTAAATTGTAGTGAGGCCCCTCATGAAGATAGATCATGGATTCATGCAGATAAACCATTTCAATTCTTAGCTGCATGTATGGAATTTAGTAAAGTAGAGCAACATGGATTAGGATATGAATCCAATTTACCCATACACATTGATGGAACCAATAATGGATTACAACATTTCAGTGCTATGTTTAGAGATAAACAAGGGGGAGTTGCTACAAACTTAACTAATACTGATAAACCACAAGATATATATCAAATAGTAGCTGATAAAGTTATAGAGAAACTACAAAGTAGTAACGATCCTTTAGCTAAACAATGGTTAGATTTCGGTATTGATAGGAAGGCCACTAAACGAACTGTAATGGTATTACCATATGGTGGTAAAAAATTTTCATGTGTCAAATTTATTGATGAATATTATGAAGATAGAATTGAAAAAGGCGAAGTACCACCATTTACTGATAAAACTAAAGCATGTTTATTTTTAGCAAATATTGTATGGGATAGTATGGGTAATACAGTAAGTAAAGCTAAAGAGGCTATGGACTGGTTACAATCTGTATCTAGATTAGTAACTAAATTAAATGCACCTGTTGTATGGGAAACACCATTAGGATTTCCAATTAGACAGGCCTATTACGATACAAAAGATTTAGTTGTAAGAACTAAAATGATGGGAAGGATAAGAGTAAGATCGACTACTGATAAGATTAATAAAAGAAAACAAAGCAATGGTATTAGCCCTAATTTTATACATGGGTTAGATGCTACTGCTATGTACCTAACAATAGATATTGCTAGATCAATGGGTATTGATAACTTTGCAATGGTGCATGATAGTTATGGAACTCATGCATGTGATGTAGATAAGTTAGGGGATGCAACGAGAGCAGCCTTCTATGAGTTATATGGTGATCATGATCCAATAACCATGTTAAGAGATCAGTTGGTAGAACTGTTACCTGAATCAGAACACAAGAAAATACCGGATTTACCCAGTAGAGGTGAACTTGATATTAACGAAATAAAGAACTCTAAGTATTTTTTTTGTTAAATGAGTACACTTATGGATATATCCACACATGATATATAAATATATATATATATATATAGGAGATAACAATGGCAAAATATAAAAGAGCAACTACACCTGAAGGTATTGCATTTTACCCATGGCTACAAAAACCTGATGTAAAATTTGGTGCTGATAAAGGTGGATTCTACAAATGTGATGTTTTTGTAGATTCAACTGCTGCTAAACCACTTATTAAAATGATAGATGAAACTATAAGTGAGTATCAATTAATGATGGAGAAAACTGAAAACAAAAAATTCTCATTAAATGATGTTCCATATATACATCATGGCGATCAGACAAGGGATGCTAAAAATAATATTCCAAAAGGATCAGTCAAATTTAATATTAAACAATATGGAATGATTGGTGGTAAACCTTTCAGGCCTGTTGTAGTAGATGCGGTAGGTAAACCAATGCTTGATAATAATGGAGATATTATAGCAGTATTTGGCGGATCTAAAGTCAAAGTAGCATTTGATCTGTTTACTTACAGTGTAGGTAATAATATAGGTGTCGCATTAAAGTTAGTTGCAGTACAAGTTATTGAACTTCAAGATTCATCTGAACCTGATATTAGTAAATTAGGTTTTAAAGAAGAGAAGGGATATACCCACAGTCAAGAAGATTTAACTTTTTCAGATGGAGATACTGCTAGTGCGAAAAAAGAAGAAATCAGTAATTCAGATTTCATTTAGATCCGGACTAGAAGAACATGTAGCTGATCAACTAGATCAGCTAGGTGTTGCATTTGAATACGAAACATTAGTAATTAAATTTACTAGGCCTGAAAAAATGCACCGCTATACACCGGATTTTATTTTACCAAATGGAATTATTATAGAAACAAAAGGAAGGTTTCTAACTAAAGATAGACAGAAACATTTATTAGTTAAGAAACAACATCCTGATTTAGATATAAGATTTGTATTTTCAAATCCTAATCAGAAAATCAGTAAGACAAGCAAAACCACATATGCAAGGTGGTGTAACACTAATGGATTTGATTATGCAAAACAAACAATACCAACGACATGGCTTAAAGAAAAAGGCCGGACTGAAAAAAAGATCTAAGACTGAAATTATTTATGTAATAGATTCAGACACACCGGATCATTTAGATGTTTCACCTAAACAAATATATACACAAAATAGCCAAGATGGAATTTTAGGATATAAAGATCATTACATTATTACATTAGATGGAAAAGTACATAAGGGGAGAGATTGTGAATCTTTAGGTTTTGATGTTGAGAATAATGCTATGACAATTTTATTAATAGGTAGAAATAATTTTACAAAACACCAAGAAGATGGGTTAAAAAAATTACTAAAAGAATTAAAAGAAAAATATAAAAATGCAAAAGTATGTGACTTAACATCTCATGAAAAAAATGAATGAAGAAGAGAGTACATTTGTTGGCCATGAATCGTGTCCGAGCTGCGGATCTAAAGATAACCTGGCCAGGTATTCAGATGGACATGCTTATTGTTTTGGATGTCAATACAGAGAAAATGGAGAAGGTGAAGTGAAAAATGTTGATAACAAAGTGTATCAATCAAACGAACAGATAGATGATTTAGAATACGTACCAATAAAATCTAGATTAATTACATTAGAAACATGTAAAAAATATAGTTATAAAATTGGTACATTTAAAGGTGAGTTAGTACATGTAGCTACTTATGATAAAGGTATCTGTAAATTAAGATTTAAAGATAAAAGATTTTCCTGGATTGGTGATTCTAAATCAGTTGGATTATATGGAGAACATTTATTCAGAAGTAAAGGTAAACGAATAACTATTACTGAAGGTGAAATAGATTGTTTATCTATATCACAAGTGTATGGAAACAAATGGGCGGTAGTAAGTTTAAAAAATGGCGCACAAGCAGCAGTTAGAGATGTATCTAAATCATTAGAATTTCTCTCAGGATTTGAAGAAGTTGTAATTTGTTTCGATCAAGATGAGCCAGGACAAAAAGCAGCAAGAGCAGTTGCAGAATTGTTTGAACCTGGTAAAGCTATGATTGCAAGGCTACCAATGAAAGATGCTAATGAAATGTTGGCCGCTGGTAAGACTAAAGAATTATTAGATTGTTTATGGGATTCAAAAATATATAGGCCTGATGGAATTGTAGATGCATATGATTTATTAGATGATGTTTGTAATAAGAAAAAAGTTGATTCTATATCTTATCCATTTAAATCTATAAATATTCTTACTCATGGTTTAAGGAAGGGTGAACTTCTTACAGTTACTGCTGGAACCGGAATAGGTAAATCTCAATTTTGCAGAGAGTTAGCATACCACTTAATAAAAGAGAATAAGAAGATAGGTTATATTGCACTTGAAGAAAATTTAAGAAAGACTGCGGAAGGTTTAGTCAGCCTGGATATGAACACACCATTACATATTGCTGAAAAAATTGATAAACAAAAGGTAACAAAATCATTTGAAAAATTATTTAAAAATAACAATGTACTTTTTTATAATCACTTTGGATCTCTGGAATATAATAATTTAATTTCTAAAGTTAGATACTTAATCAAAGCAATGGGATGTGAATATATTGTATTAGATCATATCTCAATCGTAGTATCAGGTTTAAAAGAAGGTGATGAAAGAAGATCAATAGATAATGCAATGACTGGATTGAGATCTTTAGTTGAAGAAACAGGTGCTGGTTTGATTTTAGTTAGTCATTTAAAAAGACCAGCTAATGAACGAGGTCATGAAGAAGGTGCATCAACATCTCTATCACAACTTAGAGGATCAGCCGGTATCGCACAGTTATCAGATATGGTTATAGGCCTGGAACGAAATCAACAATCAACAGATAAAAATAATCAAACAACAGTAAGAGTATTAAAGAATAGGTTTAGCGGAGAAACTGGAGTGGCTTGTCAATTAAAATACAACAGTACCACCGGTAGATTAACCGAGCTATTTAATGAATTATGATAAAGAATTTAAAACAGAAGAAGATTACATTAGATATTTATGCAGAGGCGCAATGACACAAATTGAAATACATGGAAAAACAATGGTAACAATATCAGTTAGAGATGAAACAGAAATGGAAGAAGTATCATTAAGATTATGGACTATATATGAAGATAGAGATGATGTTGATATTTTCTTTGAAATAAAAAATACACATTGAGGGAGTAATGAAATATATATTAGATTTAGAGTGCGATAATTTATTAGATAAAGTTACAAAGATTCATTGCATAGTTATGAAGGATATAGAAACTAATAAAATCTATACTGATCTTGATGAGTGTTTGAATCTTTATCAAAAAGCAGAACTTATAATAGGCCACAATGTTATGGCCTTCGATTGTAAAGTTATAGAAAAAATAACAAACATAAAATCACAGGCTGAATTATTTGATACATTAATTTCTGCAAGATTAATATGGTCGCATATTAAAGAATATGATTATAAAAATGTCCATACAGGATATCCACAAAAATTAGTAGGTCGCCAAAGTTTAGAGGCCTGGGGCCATAGATTAAAATTAAATAAAGGTACACCGCCTGATAAATGGGATGTCTTTACACAAGAAATGTTAGAGTATTGCATCTTGGATGTAGAAGTTACTCATGTTTTATATAAAAAGATTTTAGAAAAAAATTATTCTAAAGAGGCATTAGATCTTGAACACAAAGTACAAGATGCCTGTGTCAGTATGATGACAAGTGGAATTGAATTTAATACTGCTAAAGGTAGAGAACTTTATAGTGAATTATCTGATGAACGATCCAAATTAGAAAAACAGTTATCAGAGTATTTTCCACCCTGGGAAGAAACAGAGGAATTTTTACCTAAAGTAAATAATAAATCTAGAGGTTATGTTAAAGGCCAACTATTTATAAAAAGAAAAACTGTAGATTTCAATCCTAATTCTAGAGATCACATAGCAATGAGATTAAAAGCACAACGAGGATGGGTACCTACAGAATTTACACCTGATGGTAGGGCCAAAGTAGATGATAGTATTTTAGCTGGATTAGAATGGAGTGAGGCTAAGTTTCTAGCTAGGATGTTTATGATTCAAAAAAGACTAGGCCAACTAGCAGAAGGAAATAATGCTTGGTTAAAATTAGAAAACAAAGGAAGGATCTACAGTACGATCAATACAAATGGTGCGGTGACAGGTCGTGCAACACATGCCAACCCAAACCTGGCACAAGTTGTAGGTGTTCATGCAGAGTATGGTGATAAATGCAGAGAACTTTTTAAAGCAAAAGAAGGTTGTCTTTTAGTTGGTGCCGATATGTCACAACTTGAACTCAGAATGTTAGGACACTACATGCATCCATATGATGATGGGGAGTATGCTAATGATGTTATTAATGGAGATATCCACACCAGGACATTACAAGCATTAGAACTTAAAGCAAACCAAAGACCACTAGCAAAGAAATTTATTTATACATTTCTATATGGTGGTGGTGCTAAAAGAATTGGTGAAACTATGGGTAAGACACCAGCAGAAGGTAAGCAATTAAGAGATATGTTTTTAAAAAAGATACCAGCATTAAATATGCTAATTAAAGATGTTCAATCAGCAGCAGAAACTAATGGTGATATTAAAGCATTGGATGGTAGAAGAGTATTTGTTAGGTCTACACATGCAGCATTAAACTGTTTATTACAATCAAGCGGTGCAATCGTATCTAAATATTGGATAGATAATTTAAGACAATATTTATCTGATGATATAAAACTTGTTGGATGGATTCATGATGAAGTAATACTAGAAGTTAAAGAAGATATAGCAGAACAAGCAAAGAAAATAGTTATCCAGGCCATAGAGGATATAACAGATCGTATAGGACTGAGAGTACAATTAACCGGAGATAGTCGCATTGGAAAAAATTGGAAAGAGATCCATTAAGAATATAGGTAGAAGTTTTATAACACTACCATTATCAGGAAGAATCTTAAAAAAAGGATATAAGTATAAGGGATTATTTTTTGTTGGCATTGTTCGTAATAAAAATAATCCAAAAGAAAAATGGTGTACTCCGGATGCTTGGTTCCATTTAAATATAAGAGAGGCTAGAAGAGCAGCACTAAAAAGAGCATTAAAAAAAGGAATTGAATTTAATTTATCTGTAGATTATTTGAAATTTATATTTCCTGATGATTCATTATGTCCAATATTTAATTGTGAAATGACTTTCTGTAATACAGACAAATCTAATTCAGCAAGTTTAGATCGCAAAGATTCTGATCTAGGATATCTAGAAGGTAATGTCCAATGGATATGCACAAAAGCAAACATTTTAAAAAACAATGCACACCCTTATGAGCTATTAAGGTTAGCAAATTACACAGTAAAACAATTAAAGGAAATACAAAATGGCAAAAAGTAAATTATTAATAGATGGAGATATTATCGCCTATCAAATTGCAAGTCAGATAGAAGAACCAGTACACTGGGGTGGAGATCAATGGACACTACATAGTGATTTTAAAACTGCAAAAGCTATGTTTGAAGATTATTTATTAACATTAAAAGAGAATTTATATTTATCAGATACATTAATATTTCTTAGTGATCGTGAACAAAACTTTAGAAAAACATTATCAGAAGATTATAAAGGTAATAGAATAGGCAAAAGAAAACCTGTTTGTTTATATCAAATGTTTAAATGGTTGAAATCAGAACACAATGCAATAGTAGAACCTAGGTTAGAGGCTGATGATTTATTAGGTATATATTCTACTAATCCTGAATATAAGAATAGTATTGTAGTGTCATTAGATAAAGATTTAAAAACTATACCAGGAAAACTATCACCTGATGGATCCAATATCTATAAGATAACTAAACCACAGGCCATTTATAATCATGCAATACAAATACTAACTGGAGATTCTACTGATAATTATCCTGGGTGTAAGGGAATTGGGCCTAAAACTGCTATAAAATTATTACAACCAGCAGAAGGTTCTAAAACAATAAATCCATATTGGGATATTATATTGAACTCCTATACTAAGGCCGGTTACACAGAACAAGATGCAATTACACAAGCAAGAATAAGTTACATATTACAGTGGAGAGATTATGACTTCGAGAGTAAAAAAATTAGAGCCTGGAAACCAGGATCCAATTAATCCATCACATTACAATACAGGTGACATTGAATGTATATATGCAATTAAAGCATCAATGTGTCATGAAAAATTCTGTGGGTATCTTAAAGGATCTATACAAAAATACATATGGAGATACGAAAAGAAACATGCAGATCCTACAGAGTGCCTTAATAAAGCTAAATGGTATTTAGAATTTTTAATAGCTGAAGAAGAAGATCATGCTAGAAGTGCATGTTTAGATAATAAATCATGAGTATTTTAACTAAAAAGGAAACAGATCTACCTAATAGTACAGAGGATCTAATTAAATATTTAGATAAAACATATCCTACTAGGACACCACAACCAAGTGAAAGTCTTAGTGAGGTAATGTACCGATCAGGACAACGATCAGTCATTGATTTTTTAAAACAAAAACTAAACGATAACGAGGTATGAATATAAATGTGTAGATCAAGCAGACCAGCACCGCCACCGCCACCGCCACCACAACCGGTTCCAACAGTTGCAGCAGTATCTGAACAGATACCGGAACTAGATTTAGCTATTGAATCAGATAGCGATAAAGCACTAAAGAAAAAGAAAGCTAAACGAACTGGTAAAAAATCATTGAGATCTGATATTACTATGACTGGAACATCAGATTTAAATATACCTAACTAAAGGACATTAAATGGCAGCAGAAAATATAAAAAAATTATATTCAAAACTAGAAACTAAAAAAGATCAGTTTGTTGATCGTGGTAGAGAATGTTCAGAATTAACAATATCTTCATTGTTACCGCCTGAAGGATTTTCTAACTCATCTGATCTTTACACACCTTATCAAAGTGTTGGTGCTAGAGGTGTAAATAATTTAGCTAGTAAATTGTTATTACTACTGCTGCCACCTAATGAACCATTCTTTAGATTAACTACTAATAATAAAATTAAACAAGAATTAGAAGAAAATGAAGAACTACAAACTGAAGTAGAAAGATCATTAGCTAAAATAGAAAGAGAAGTTATGCGGTTTATAGAAGAAACCGCTTTAAGAGTATCTTTATTTGAGGCCCTTAAACATCTTATAGTTACCGGTAATGTTTTAGTATCATTACCTAAAAATAATAAAATGAAAATCTATAACATTACTCAGTATTGTGTAGAAAGAGATGCGGATGGTAATTTACTTAAAATTATTATTAAAGAATCAATATCACCTATGTCATTGGATCCTGAGATTAGAGAGCAATGTCAATTAGATGGTGAGAAAGATTCAGATTTAGATTTATATACCAGTATCTGCAAAGAACTTGATGGGAAGTTTCATGTCTATCAATGTTGCAATGATATTATTATTCCTTCTAGTATTGGAAAATACAAAGAAGAAGATTTACCATTCATGGCATTAAGAATGGTTAGGGTTGATACTGAAGATTATGGAAGATCTTATGTAGAGGAATTTCTAGGCGATCTTAAATCATTAGAAGGTTTATCACAGTCGCTATTAGAATCATCAGCAGCATCAGCTAAAGTCGTATTTATGGTTAAACCCAATGCAGTTACTAAGAAACGAGATCTAGTAGAATCTAGCAATGGAGATATTATTACTGGTCATAGAGATGATGTAACAACTCTTCAAGCTGATAAACAATATGATTTACAAGTTGTAGAAAGAGTTATTAATACTTTAACTGAAAGATTAGCATTTGCATTTTTATTACAATCAGGTGTTATAAGAGATGCTGAACGAGTAACCGCAGAAGAAATAAGAAAATTAGCTAATGAATTAGAATCATCACTAGGTGGTTTATATTCATTATTGTCACAAGAATTTCAAGTACCTTTAGTAAATTTAATGATGAAAAGATTAGGATCTAATGGATCTATTCCTAAGTTACCTAAAGGTAGTATTAGTCCAGTAATTATAACTGGTGTAGCAGCGCTTGGCCGAGGAAATGATTTAGCAAAACTTAGATCATTTTTAGAAGATGTAGGTGCATTAGCACAAATAAATCCACAGGCTACACAAATGTTAAACATTAATGATTTGATTATGAGAATAGCTACATCACATGGAATAGATACAGAAGGGTTATTAATAGATCAAGAAACTATTGATGCACAAAATCAACAAGCACAACAAGCTGAAATGGCCCAAGGCATGGCACAATCTGCAACACCAGCAGTAGCATCAGGAATGATGGAAGGAATTAAAGATGGATCAGTAGATCCAAATGCATTAGCACAAGGTATGCAAGGTATGATGGGAGAGCAATAGTAAATGGTAGAGCAAGTCGTAATAAATAAAGAAGAACCAATAGATCCAGCAACACAGGAAACTACTGCTGAAACAACTACTGAAGAAGTAGTAGCTGAAGATCAGCAAGTCGAGGCTGGTGAAAAGATCTTAGGTAAATTTGAAACACAAGCAGACTTAGAAAAAGCATATAAAGAATTAGAATCTAAAGTTGGTCAGGCCAAAGAAGAACCTAAAGAAGATAAAGGTTTAGAAATTCAAGAAACTGCTGAAAAAGCAGTTGAGGCTGCTGGATTAGATATGGCACAACTTGAACAGGAATTTGCTGATAATGGAGAATTGGGAGAAGATTCATTAGCAAAATTAGAATCGCAAGGCATATCAAAAGATATAGTTAATAATTATATTGATGGCCAACGAGCAGTAGCACTTCAAATAGAAACTGAAGTTAAAGATATAGCCGGTGGTAGAGATGGTTATAATGATATGATTTCTTGGGCTAAAGAGAATCTTAGTCAAGAAGAAATTTCTGCTTACAACAGAGTTGTTAGTGGAAGAGATCTTGATGCAACTAAAATGGCGGTTCAAGGATTGAAAGCTAGAATGGGTACTGATGCTGAACCTAATCTAGTTAGAGGTAAACCAGCATTATCACAAGAACAGTTTACATCAGTAGCACAGGTAACTGCTGCAATGTCAGATCCAAGATATGCCAAGGATCCAGCATTTAGACAGGAAGTACAGGCTAAGATCGAAAGATCAGATGTATTCTAATTATTACATTCCAACTTATTGGAAGTAGTAAGACCGGACATTAAACTAAAAAGAAATAACTTGATCTTCTGCGGAAGGTAATCTTGCTGAAATATTTTTAGATAAAGTCGGTTGATTAATTTTAACCATTTTATTTAGGAGATAAAAACAATGGCAAACGCAAACCCAGCTAGTATTGGTCGAGTTAATGCTAGTGGATCCGAAGATGCTTTATTCCTTAAAGTATTCGCTGGAGAAACTATCACTGCTTTCGAGCAAGCTAGTGTAACTGAAGGCCAGGAAATGGTCAGATCTATATCATCAGGTAAATCAGCAACTTTCCCAGTAATGGGTAGAACAACTGCTGCATACCACACGCCTGGTGCAGAGATCAATGGAACAGATGTAAATCACAATGAGAAAGTTATTACTATTAACGATCTATTAATTTCAAGCGCATTTTTATCATCGCTGGAAGAGGCTAAGAATCATTGGGATGTTAGATCATCTTATTCTACTGAGATCGGTAGAGCCTTGGCTTTTCAAAAAGATAAACATGTACTACAAACAATCGGTCAAGCATCATTAGGATCCGCTAATGCAACTGGACTTGATGGTGGTACAACTTTAACCAACACTTCAATCGCATCTGCAACTGCGGCAACTGCTGCTAATGCAATGATTGATGAATTGTTCAATGCAGCTAGTGCATTAGATTCTCATTATGTACCTAAAGAAGGCCGAGTTGCTTTTATCAGGTTGGAAGAGTACTACAAACTAGCTAATGGAACTAATGCGGTTAATGTAGATTTCACACAAGGTAATGGTGGAATAGATAGCGGTAAAGTAATGAGTATCGCTGGTATTACACTTATACCTACACCTCACTTTGTTGCATCTAATGTAAACAGTGGTGTGGATCAAGGATCAGCTACACAAGGTGGATCTAACCCACAAGCGGTTAATCTATCAAACTATGTTTGTTTAGTATCACATCCTTCAGCAGTTGGAACTGTAAAACTTATGGATCTAGCAGTTGAATCTGATTACGATATTCGCAGACAAGGTACTTTAATGGTTGCTAAATATGCTATGGGGCATGGTGTATTAAGACCGGAAAGTGCAGTAGGCATTAAAGAGGCTTAATCACCTCTAACCCCGATAGTAGTCAGTAGTTACTCCCTGGCTACTATCACTTTTAACTTTAAGGAAATCTATGACAACACAAATTACACTTACTTCTGAATTACAAGCAATTAATACAATGCTATCTATTATTGGTGAGGCACCAGTTTCATCTATTACAGAAAATATAGGTAGTGATGTATCTATTGCAAAACAGATCTTAGATGAATCAGCAGTCGATATACAGTCTAAAGGTTGGAATTTTAATACTGAAGAATCTTACCCATTACCATTAGATTCAGATTCTAAAGTACCAGTACCTACAAATTGTGTATGGCTAACAACTAGGACTGGTGATAATACAAGTAAAGTAATTATTAGAAATGGATTTTTATACGATAAAGAAAATAGAACTTTTACATTCTCAGGATCACAAACAGTGGACATGATTATTCTTCTACCATTTGAAGAGTTACCACAATTTGCAAGAAGATATATTACCACTACTGCTGGAAGAAGATTCCAGGCTAGATATCTAGGATCTAAAGAACTTGCTGGTTTTACCGCACAAGATGAAAGTGAGGCATTAATAAACTGCGAACAGTTAGATGCTAGTAATGAGAAACAAAATATATTAAGTAGTGGAACTCCAAACAGAATTATATTTAGAAATGCAACTAGAAGGAATTATTAATGTCAGTAATCTCTTCATCAATTCCTAATTTAATAAATGGAATCTCAGAACAGAATCCAACACAAAGAAACCTCAATCAAGCAGAGGCACAAGTCAATGCTCAATCATCAATAGTTAAAGGCCTACAAAAAAGACCGCCTTTAGAATGGATAGGAAATCTTCTATCTTCACAAGTATATTCTACTAACACTGCAATCCACCCTTACATCAGAGATGATACAAACAAATTCTTTTTAACTGCATATAATGGCGGTATAAAAGTTTTCGATTTTGGTGGTACTGAAAAAACTGTAACTGTAAATAGTGGTCAAAGTTATTTAACATCTACAAATCCTAAAAATGATTTCAAATTTGTTTCAGTAGCAGATACTACATTTGTTTTAAATACATCTAAAACTCCAGCTATGACTTCAACTACAACTGCGGCCAAAGTTGAAGAGGCATTAGTTTATGTAAAACAATCTAACTATGGAAGAACTTATAGCATTACATTAACTCATCCAAATATGAATAGTGGAAATTCAGTCACTTCAACATTTGCTATGCCTAATGGGGATGATGTGGCAACACAGGGATTTCTAAGAGATACTGCAAAAATTGCAACAGTATTAAGAACAGGAGCTGGTGGAAGTCCAGGCACCCATTCCGGAACTGCTCTTACAAATGCAACGATCTCTAATCACTTTACAATTACACAATATAATTCAGTCATTAGTATTAAACCTACAGATAACAATGCTAACTTTACAATAACTACTTCTGATGGTGCTGGTGATAGCGCAATGTATGCAGTTAGAGATTCTATAAATGATTTTACTGATCTACCTTATAATGCACCTATAGGATCTATAGTTAAAATTACAGGTGATGAAGGTCAAGTAACAACTGATTATTATGTTAAATACCAAGGAACTGGAACATGGTTAGAATGTGCGGCACCTGGTATTAAAACAACAATAGATCCAGCTACAATGCCGCATAAATTAGTAAGGCAAACTAATAATACATTTACATTTGAAGAATGTTCCTGGGATCTAAGGATCTGCGGAGATAATAATACAAATCCGGAACCTTCATTTATAGGATTTAATATTAATAATGTTACTTTTCATAAAAATAGATTATGTCTATTAGCTGATGAAAATATAATTATGAGTGAGGCCGGTGGTTATTTTAATTTCTTTAGTCAAACTGTTGCAGCAATCTTAGATACAGATTCTATTGATCTTGCAGCTACATCAAATGAAGTATCAGTATTAAAACATGCAATACCATTTAATGAAGAATTAATATTATTTAGTGATCTAGCACAATTTAAAGTTGATAGTGGTAATAATTCATTATCACCAGCAGATGCTGCTATTACATTAACAACAAGATTTGAAAATAAAACATCTGTTACACCAGTAGGTGCTGGTAATTATTTATACTTTGCACAGTCCAGGGGAGATAAAATTTCTTTAAGAGAATATTATGTTCAGCCGGACACTACAAACTACGATAGTATAGATGTGACTGTTGGAGTACCAAGTTTGATTAGTAGTAATTGCTATTCAGTTATTAGTAATACTATTGAAAATACATTACTAGCATTAGTAGATGATGGTGCTGATTCAAACAATGCACCATACAGTGCTGGATCAAATGTAAATCCAACACTTTCTAATAGAGTTTATATTTATAAATACTTTTGGAATGGTAATGAAAAAGTACAGTCGGCCTGGTCATACTGGGAGTTTCCTAATGTTCAGATCATAGGTGCATTTTCAAATGAATCTAATGTCTACATTGTTGCTAATGAAAGACAACAAGCAAATTTATATAAAATAGATCTAAGAAACTTAGAAGATTCTGCATTAGATATGAATATCTATTTAGATCAAAGAGTTAAACTTAATGGATCATATGATGCTGGTACAGGACTATCAACATTCACTACACCATATACAGTTAAAACTGGATTACAATGTGTCAATGCTACTTCAGGATCTGATGTCAGTATTAATTCACAATCCGGAACTACAGTTACTCTTCAAGGTAATATAGCTAGTGCATATTTTGGATTTGAATTTACAAGTCTTTACACTTTATCTACTCAATATTTAAGAGAACCTGGAAAAACTGGCGGCTTATCCGCTATAACTTCAGGAAGATTACAAGTAAGGACTATGAGTTTTGATTATGCAGATACTGGATTTTTCCAAGTAGTTGTAGATCATGATAATAGAACTGCAAAAAGTTATTCATTTAATGGTTACATTATTGATAGCTCAACATCTTTAATAGATAGACCGGTATTAGATACTGGAACATTTAGGATTCCTGTTCAGGCACAAAATACACAACATACAATCACTATCAAATCATCTTCTTATTTACCAGCAAACATTGTATCTGCTGAGATGGAAGGATTTTATTATAGGAGATCTAATCGTGCATAGTTTGTATACAGTAAGACAAGCAGAAATAACAGATGCAGTCAGTTTAGCAAAAGATTTAAAACCAATAGATAAATTAGAGATCAAATATTCACATGATGATACACCGATAGATGCATTACTAAGTTGTTTTTCACAAAAAGATGCAGATAACTATTCTATAGTTAGTCCAAATGGAACGATCTATGGAATGTTTGGAGTTAATGCAGATCCTGAATTAGAGGGTTATGGTGTTGTATGGTTATTAGCATCATCTAAATTACAAAGATTTCCAATATCATTCTTTAAAGATTCAGTTGAATGGATTAAAAAACTACATAAAAATTATGATCACATTTATAACTTTGTCTATGAAAAGAATTGGCAATCATTAAAGTGGTTGCAGTTATGTGGATTCAAACCACTAGCAACAAAAAACATAGGCAAATATAACAAACCATTTATTTTAATCATGAGGTCAAAAGAACAAGATGTGTGAACCTACAACTATAGCAATAGCATCATTTGGTTTAAGTGTTATGCAGCAGCAACAACAATACCAGGCACAAAAAGATCAAGCAGCAGCACAAGAACTTAAAAACAAAGAGGCTAGAAAATCTGCTAATAGGGCATACTTATCTGATCTAAACGAACTGGATAGAATTAAAGGAAATGAATTAAGAGATGCAGCAAAAACAAAAGAAGGTAAAGAATTAGAATTACTTAAAAAGCAAGATAAAGGATTATTAAAAGGATTAGAAAGTGGTAATGCAAATGTCGAGGCAATACTTAGAGATATAGGTTTTGATTATGCGCCAACATTTAGCATGTTAAGTGATAAACAAGAAGATGCAAATATATCTAATATCTTTGGCCAAGATGATGCTTACTCAGCTATGAGAAGATCTTATAGTAAATTACCGGATGTATTTGAACCTAGCAAAGCTGGTCTACTAATTGGTATAGGTTCATCAGCAGTTGGTAGTTATTCTAATCTAGTATCAGGTAAGTATGGTAAATCATCTACAAGTGATTTAAATATGACACCAAATGAAAGTAGTATTAACAAACAATATGGGATGAGCGCCCAAGCACAAAGAGCATTGCGAGGTAATTATTAATGGCATTTCAAAAAGGATTTTTTGGAGTAGGTATTGCTGGTCAAGATACCGGTAGTAAACAATTAGTATCAGCATTAGGAAGTTTAAATAAAAACTTACAACAGTATGGTGAATATGTTGGTTCTGAATTAGATAAAGAAGTTAAAGTTGAGGCTGAAAAAGCTGCAAGAATAGATAATTTTAAATCATATCAATCAGCAGTAGATAGTGGAGAAATAGATGCAACTAAATCAGATTTTTATATTGCAGCCTACGATAACATAAAAGGTAAAACTGCTGGTATTGAATACAATACTAAAAAAAGAATAGCATTTGAAACTTGGTTTGCTGATATGACTAACAGTGATAATGATGATGTAGATGGCCAACAGTATATGCAGTGGTCAGAACAATATGATAAAGATTACATGGGCCAAATGGGAGAATATTCTACTCATTACCATAAAGGTTTTGATCCATTTGTTGCTATGTCTTCTCAACAATTAAGCAGTAAATATGCAAGTGCTAATGCAACTAGGTTAAAAGAAAAAGGTAAATTAAATTTACAACTTATAGTTGAAAGCTCATTAAAAAATAATGCTAACGATTTAGATAAATTTGAACCATTTGTAAATGAATTAAATTTACAAACAGATGCATTTAGGTTTGTTAGTAAAACAGATTTTAATTCAACTGTAGTACAAGCTGCTAAAAATGTTGTAGCAGAAATTGCTAATAAAAACGATATTAATTCAGATTATGATTTAGCTATTGATGTTATGGAAAAAATAAAAAACTTTAAAAGACCTAATGGTTCTAGATTATTATCCGGTAAAGATATTGAAAAATGGGAAAATGATATTGAAAAACTTAGAGGTGAAAAAATTGATCACGATAACAGAATAACTGAGATAGCAAGAGGTGCTTATGTAGATAGTTTTGTTGAGGATCAATTAAAAGCAGTACAAACTGCATTTTTTAATAGTGATATGAATGATGCTGAATTGCAAGAAGGTAGAAATAAACATGCACTCATGATGATTGAATGGAACTCTAGATGGGTAAATTATTTGAGAACAAATCAAGGCGCACCAGCAGATGAGGTGTTATTAAATGCTAGAATATATGCTGAAGATTTAAAAAATAAATATTTATATTCTGAAGTTAATGAAATACAAAATTACACAAGAAATAGTAAATTTAATGTTTTAGGAAGATTATCTATCTTATCTAAAGATTATCAGCAATTAGTATATGATGAAAATAAAAATCAAATTAGAAATGATAATGATGTAGTTAAAGCTAGTGAATTAAAAGATCCTGTAGTTGCACAATTATTAAGACAGAGAGGCTATGGAACTTCTTCTAAAACTGGTTTGATGGATGATTATACATTTACTATTAAAGAACTAGAATTACTACAAAAAGAGTATAAAGAATGGAAAACAATTAACTTTCCGGATAGAAAATAATGGTAATGTCACTTGATGAATTAAATAACAATATAGAAGATGATGGAAAAGAATCTATTACACCAAAACAAAATGGTTTGGTAAATGAAGTAAAACCTGGTGATCTAACATATGGTGATTATTTATATGACATAAGCGGTTCTTTTATTTTTGAAGGCCCTGTATTAGCTGCTGAAAATACAATAGATCTTATTGAAGAACTATATTTAGGTAGTGATATGACTGAAGAAGATTTAAAAAGAATAGAAAAAAGAACTTTACCGCAATTCTATAAACCTCAAACCGCAATCGGAGAAATGAGTGCCGGAGTATCTCAATTTATTACAGGGTTTGTAGGCCCTAATAAATTTCTTAAAGGAGCTGGGCTAGGGGGTACATTAATAAAAGATGGAGCTAGAGGTATGGGAGCTGGAGCAGTATCTGATTTTACTGTTTTTGATCCTAATGAAGGTAATTTATCCAATATGTTAATTGAGTTTGATTCACCAGTTTTAAATAATAGAGTAACACAATATTTAGCTGCTGATATAGGAAGTGAAGAGGAATCAAGAATGGAACGAAGATTAAAAATGACACTTGAAGGTATGATAATCGGTGGGCCATTAGAAGTCTTTATGGGTATTAGGGCTATGAAAAAAGCAAGAGCAGCTAAAACAGTAGAAGAAAAAGAAAAAATTATAGCAGAAGAATCTAAAGTAGTTAATGAAATTAACAGTGGTAAAAGAAGTAAAAAATCAAGAAGAGTAATAGCTGATGGAAATGATGTTATAAATAGTGATGCTGCTGCTAATCTTAAAATAGATAAAAATACATCTAATAAAAATATAACAACTATTATTCAAGGTTTATTTAATGAAAAAGGTTTTAAAGATGGTAAACAAATAATAAGAGCAATCGAAGATATAAAAGATTTATTTAGCCCTGAAGAATTAGAAGTTATAAGAGATGGTATTTTAACAAATGATGAAACTAAAAGATTAGCTAAAAAATTAGCAGAGGCACCTGAAGATGTTATTAATAGTTTAAAGAAAACTACTGATGAAGTTAAAGATTTACCTGTAAAAATAGTAGTAACTAGAGAAATAGTAGATACATTAGCTAGGCAAATAGATAACTTATCTGTTATATACAATAGAGATTTTATTAGTAAAGACATTGATTCAGGAACTGCTTTTGAAAATATATCAAAAGACTACAATCAACTTATAAATACTTATAAGTATGTAGTTACTCATTTAAAATTTCAAATAAAAGCTGCTGCACGAACTACGCAGGTTGGAAATATAGAAGTATCAAAAGGTAATACAAAAATTAATACAGATCAAATAGATATTGATATTGAAAATTTAGATGGCGATCTTAGAGCTATGGCAAAAAAAATAGCTGAATCAGAAAACATTGATGAAATACCTAAAATATTAAGTCGTGGTAAATGGTTAAAAGCTGCTCAATCAATATATATAAATTCATTATTATCTTCTTATTGGACACAGGGAGTAAACGCATTATGTAATGTATATCAAGCAATAGGGCAACCAGCAGCTAGAATTATAGGTGGGGGTGTCACTGGCCTGTATAGCGGTGTAAAAGGTTTTGCAAATAAAGAGGCAAGGAAAGAATCTAAAGATTATTTTCGAGCTATGAGATTAGGGTTTTCGCAATATGCTGGAATGATAAATAATTCAAAAGGCATGTGGACTGCAATTATAAAATCACTATCAAATGGTAATCCAGTTTTAGATACTAAAATACAAACACAAGATTATTTAGAACAAGGATCAAATCCATCAGTAGCACCTATAAGTGCTAAAGCGCTAGAGTTAGATGGCATGGCTGGTACTGTAGCTGATTGGTTCGGCCACTTTACTCAACTACCTAGTAGGTTATTAGTAACAGGAGATGAATTTTTTAAACAATTAAATTATAGAGGTTCAGTTTATTCTAATGCAGTTAATTTAGCATTAATGAGAAATATAGATATAACAACTGATAAAGGTAAAAAATTTATACAAGATATATTAGATGATGCATTTGATTCTAATGGTAAAGCAAATACTGAAAAAGGAAAATTTAAAAATCTTTATAAAGAATCACTGGAAATATCTAGAGAAAACACTTTTCAAAAGGAATTAAAAGGTAATGATGCAAGAGTAATGTATAAATTACCTGTGATAGGTAGATTATTTTCTAAAGAATCTAAAAGCATGGGAGAAAATATAGAAACATTTTTGAATGGTGCGCCAGGATTTAGATTTTTAATACCTTTTATGAGAACCCCAACTAACCTATGGCGACAAGCAGTTGAATATACACCTTTTATAGGTAGGTATTCTAAAAGAATGGATGAATTATATAACTCAGGGCCGCAAGGAAAAGCTGATGTAATAGGTAGGCAACTAATTGGAACTGCTATGGTTATAACCGCAGCCGATTATATGGAGCAAACTGTAGAAATTGATCTACCTGATGGTAAATCTATTGAGTTACCTAAAATGACAGGTAGAGGCCCAAAAGATTATAGAACTAGAAAACTATGGAAAACATTTGGATGGCAAGAATATTCAATGTTAGTTAAAGGTAAAAAATCAGTAAATAAAGGAACTGAAGAAAACCCTGATATGCAAGAAGTAGATACTTGGTACTACAAACAATATAACAGAATGGATCCTAGATTTTTCCATTGGGGTTTAGTAGCTGATTATAAAGAAACAAAAAGATTTAACCCACAATTAGATACTTTTAGTGGAGAAATGGCTGGAAACATTATGGTATCTATAATGAAAAATATAGGTGATAAATCATACACTAAAGGTGTAGGTGATTTTATGCAGTTGTTAGAAGATCCTAATGAAAATGCAGTAGAGTTATTTTTAGGTAAACAAATATCTAACTTTACACCTTACAATACATTCCGCAAAAACTTTGCTTTAGAGGCTAAAGATTTTAGATCTATAACTGATAGGATTATGGAAAGTTATGGGTTAGGAGATATGTTAGAACCTAAAAGAGATATTTTTGGTGAACCAGTAATACGAGCTGGTACAACTATATATACAAACGATAGTGGTATAAGTAGTTTTATACAGGGGCCATTATTGATAGGTAGAAAATCAGAAGTTAAACTTGAATGGTGGAAAGCTACGATTATGACTTTAGCAAGAGATGGTCATTTGACTTTAACTCCACCCAAACAATTTATCAAAAGTAAACAAATTGATTTAGCTAGTTACATACAAAAAAATAGTAAAGGTAAAGATCAAACCGCATTAGATTACTGGCGAGAAAATATGGGAACTATAATTATTAATGGTAAAACATTAAAAGAAAAATTAAAGCATATTATAGATACAAGATCATTTGAAAGATCAAGAAAAGGTACTGAAATTTTTAAAGGTAAAAAAGAAGAAAAGATTGTCAAGGAATATCAAAAATATAAAGAAAAAGCATTTAAAAATACAAAAAAACAATATCCTCAATTAGCTGAAGATCTTAAAAAAGTTAAAAAAGCTGGTAGGGAAGAAGGTAGAACATCAAGAGTAGATGAAGAAACCATACCAGGCGCACCAGGCAGCACTTTAGATAAATTAATTATCTACTAGAAGTGCATGTTTAGATAATAAATCAACACAATGGAGATCGTAAAATAACCAATGGCAAATTCCTTCGTACAATATACTGGAGATGGATCCACAACCGCATTTAGTATTACATTTGATTTTATAGATGCCGCACACCTTGCATGTACTGTAAATGGTGTAGGTACCTCATATACTTTATCTAGTGGAAATACTGTAGCTACACTTGGATCAGCACCGGCAAATGGTGCAGCAATCCAATTTACTAGAACTTCTAGTCAAGGCACAAGACTTACAGATTATGTAGCTGGATCAGTATTAAAAGAATCTGATCTTGATACTGATAGTAAGCAAGGTTTCTTTATGGGGCAAGAGGCTATTGATACAGCAGCAAATACAATCCAACAAGATATAAGTGATTTTAATTGGACTGCTGGTAATAAGAAAATTAAGAATGTTACAAATCCAACTTTAGCACAAGATGCTGCAACTAAAAATTATGTTGATACTGGGGTTACATCACAAGTTGTTCAAGCAACTTCTCAAGCAACTGCTGCTGGAACATCAGCGAGTAATGCATCAACCAGCCAAACTGCTGCAGCTAATTCTGCAACTGCTGCGGCTGCTAGTGCGACTGCTGCGGCTGCAAGTGAAACTGCTGCTGGATCTTCAGAAACGACTTCAGGAACCAATGCTACTAATTCATCTAATAGTGCAACTGCTGCTGCATCCAGTCAAAGTGCTGCTGCAACTTCTGCAACTAATGCTGCAAATAGTGAATCAGCAGTTTCCACAAATGCAACCAATGCGGCTAATTCCGCAACTGCGGCTGCATCAAGTGCAAGTGCCGCATCAACTTCTAAAAGCAATGCGAGTACATCTGAAACCAATTCTTCTGCAAGTCAAACTGCTGCGGCTAATAGTGCAACTGCATCTGCAAATTCTGCATCTGCGGCCTCAACTTCAGAAACTAATGCTGCATCTTCAGCGACTGCGGCTGCAACTTCTGCAACTAATGCTGGAACTTCTGCAACTAATGCAGCGACTTCTGCATCAACTGCTACTACCCAGGCCACCAATGCAGCGACTTCTGCAACAGCAGCACAAGCTGCTCAAACTGCGGCTGAGTTAGCAGCAGATAATTTTGATGATACCTATTTAGGTGCTAAATCATCTAATCCCTCAGTGGATAATGATGGTTCTGCTTTAAATGCTGGAGATTTATATTTCAATACAACAGATAATAAATTAAAAGTTTATGATGGATCTAACTGGAACGATACAGTTATAAGTACAACTAATTTAGTACAACTTAATGTTGATGGTGATGCAACTTTTACTGGCGCTCAATATAATGTCGTTTGGGATAAATCAGCAAACTCTTTAAAGTTTCCAGATAATGCAAAAGCAGTATTTGGAGCCGTACCTGACTTAAGTATTTATCATGATGGTAGTAATTCTGTTATAGCAGAAACAGGAACTGGTGGTTTAGCTATACTTTCTTCAGTTGTTCAAATAGAAAATGCAGCAGCAAATGAAACGATGGCAACCTTTACTCAAAATGGAGCAGTTTCATTAAGGCATGACAATACTGAAAAATTTGTAACAACAACAGATGGTGTAGATATAACAAGTACAGGTTCTGTAAAAGTGCCTGTAGGTACAACTGCACAAAGAAACGCTGCACCTGCAACTGGTGATTTTAGATTTAACTCTACAGTAGCTACCTTTGAGGGATACAATGGATCAGCTTGGG